>ENA-OYZH01000047-OYZH01000047.1-human-gut-metagenome-genome-assembly--contig:-NODE-47-length-39933-cov-16.032549_pt1 | contig 39933 bp, 37 predicted proteins | sample MGYA00244072_ERZ653468 | MGnify/ENA primary metagenome ERZ653468 (study PRJEB26926, sample SAMN06165161) | human gut metagenome | biome: ENVO:00009003; feature: ENVO:2100002; material: ENVO:00002003...
TCGAAGTGGAAAGTGTCACGCTTGCCTTTGAAATGCTAATTCTTGAAAGTGCAGGAATTTCAGCCGTTTCAAGAACTTTCTTGCAGACTGTACATTCCTTGTGCTTTGAGCCTTTAACTTCGATAGAAGCCGCCTTGTCGACTATCCAACCGCTTGACTTGTGACCTGTGGCTGGGATAGTTTCTGTGTAGGAGTCACCGCATGAGCAGGTGTATTTTACTGTGCCTGCGGTGGTGCAGGTGGCATTGCTGAGAATAGTTTTTGTATAGCTGTGTTCATGATAATCGTCAAGTGCAAATGGTGAGAGTTTGTAAAGGGTCGGTGCTGAATTATTTGTGACATACCATTTTACCATGCCGTCACTGCATACAACAGGTTGACAATCTGAAAGTCCGAAGGAGTGAGAAATGGCTTTGGTAACAGTTTTGCCGTTTGAGTCAACTGTCATTGTCTTTGTGGCGGTCTTGCCTGTGGAACTGTTGTATTCTTCCCACATAACAAGGAACAGATTGTCATTTATCTTTATAAGCTGAGGGGTGCGGCAGGTCACTTTACTTGATGCGCCGTAATTTGTGAGGGCAATGTTCTGTGTGCCATTGAAAAGCTCGTCTGTGACGCTTATGTAAACATTTCTTGTCTTACAACTGCTTGAAACGTCTTTTGCATAGGCTATCAGACAGTTTCCGCTTCCAAGCTCAAAACCGCCTATTGAAGCACCTGTGTAGTTGCTTTTGTTTATATCGAACTTAACAGGGATAGAAACGCTCACGGCTGTTGATTTTCCGTCAGCCTTATATTTTGTAAGGGTAATGCCGTTTACAGAGAGGTAAGAGCCGTTCATCATGTAGTTGCTTGACTCTGAGTGGTCAACTCTGTAGATGTATTTTCCGCTTTTGTCAGCCTTGATGAACTGATTGAACGAGTGGCTAACATAGCCGTCTGTAAGATTTGAAACGTCATACATTGAGTCGGTCAGGGACATGGAGGATTCGTCAATGGTGAAAAGCATATTTGCCTGATGATGTATGCCGTCGCTGTCTGCATACATCTCATGGCAGGTGTAAACATAAAGCTTTCCGCCTGCTTCTTCCATTCTAAGCGAGCCTGCCGAGAACGGCTTTGTTGTGTTGACTCCTGAAATGCTGCAAGAATTTACCTTGCTCCAGCTCTTGGTGTATTTGACTACTCTTACAATTTCCTTGCTGTCGCTTTCGGAAGTGTTGTTCTGACCGAACACGAGATAGTTATAGTCTTTTCCCGAATAGAAGCCGCCGAATATGCTAAGCTCTTTTGAAATGGTGCGCTGTGAGATAAGCGTTTTGCCGTCTGTGGAATAGTTTTCTACCACAACGCCGCTTGATGTGTTTTCAAGCCTTGTGAGCGTTCCGTCGCTGTTTTGTACAAGATAAGAGTTTGTGACAGATGACCATGTGTTGTAATGGTTATCTGAAGCATTGTCTGTTGCACGTCCGCTGAGTATAGTGGCGGAGCCTTTTGTGTCGCTATCCATAGGCATAACTGTCACTGTACAGCTTGCTTTCACACTGTTGTCGGTGGCAGCGGTTATTGTGCATACGCCTGCCTTGTTTCCGTACACCTTGCCGTCTTTTGTAACAGAAGCCACAGAATTATCACTGCTTGACCATGTGAAGCCGTAGTCTATATCGGAATTACTCTTTGCAGAAAGTTTAAGGCTGTTGCCCGTTTTGAGCGTGGCAGAAGAATTTGAAATCATAACACTGCTAGGCATTTTCCAAGCAATATTCTCTGAGTAGAAATTGCCGTCAGTATCACGCTCTATGGCTGTCACAGTGCCGTTCGTATAATACAAAGCGAAAACAGGATAAGCTGTTTTATATGAAGCCACCTGCTTGAAATCATTGTTGAACTCCATAAGGGTGTTGTTGTTTACATACATGATAGTGCTGTCATTTTCGCTGTTGTATACAGTTCTTGTTCCAACGCTGTTGTAGAGATCATTTTTGTTTTCATGTTCCGCTCTTGAAACGCTTCCAAAGAGAGATAATGTATCATCTGTTGATGTATGAAATTTGGCAGAGTCCACGATGTTTACAGTGCCGCTTGCAGAAGAAGTCCACGCAAGCTTGCCGTTGCCAAGCATTTGTGCGTTGTCATAATGATAATCGTAATATTTCTGATAGAAATAGTCGATAGATTTATCAGACACGGTTATTTTGTTATTTGAAATGTTTCCAAATCCAAGGGCGTTCATTTTGTGAGTATAGCCCCAATAAACGTAATCAGCGTTTCTTTCAAAATAGAAGTTTCCGTTTGTGCTGTCAAAGCCTGAGAACTTTGTTATGGCAACATCGGTGCTGCAGGAGGACAGCTTGTTTCCGTTTGAGTCCAGCAGAAATAGATTATCGCCTTTTTCAGCACCGCTGCTGTCTGTTACATAGTAATATATCCTGCCGTTATCGTCAACGCCAAAACAGTTTGGGTAATTTAAAATGCCATTGGGCGTGTATTTGCTCACATTAACGCTTTTGGTCACCTTTTCCGTATCGGTGTCAAATGTCTTTATGTAATAAGAATATGACGAGCCCTTCACGCTGGAATTGTATGTGCTGGTATCTCTTTCGATATAATAGATCTTGGAGTTGTTGGCATATACATTTATAATGTCACCAAGCGTTGCTACAGTTCTCACGGAGTTGTTGGAAAAGCTATAGAATTTAATTAGCTTCTTGTAGTTTTCCACAGTATAATAGTATAGTCCGTTTTTAGTGGCAGAAACCACGTTTACGAAAACCTGATCGGAGCTGTTAAAAGTCAGAAAATCTGACGGCATTTTTACGGCGCCGTTTGCAGAATAAGCCTGAGCTGATATAGCGGTGTTTCCCAATATGCCGTTAATGCTTTCTGGAAGCGGAAGCAGTGCTGCAGAAGCTGTTATAACAAAAGCTGTAAGTCCTGCGGCGATCTTTTTAGTCAACATGTTTATCCCTCTTTACTATGATCTTTACCCCGACCCTATGTGTATATTATACTACTTTTTTTGCCTGATTTCAAGTAAAAAGCTCCGCCACAGCGAAATGCCACGGCGGAGTTTTTAGAACTTTTAGGAGAAATTACTTGTTGCCTGTTGTCTTGTAAGCGTCGATCATCTTCTTGACCATCTGACCGCCTACAGAGCCGACCTCACGAGCTGTAAGATCGCCGTTGTAGCCCTGCTTGAGGTTTACGCCAACTTCGTTAGCTGCTTCCATCTTGAACTTGTTGAGTGTTTCTCTGCCTTCCTGAGTTGTGATACCTTTCATTTTCGTATCTCCTTTTCATTTGTTTTTCGGGTTTGCAATAATATTATATGTCTGCATGATTTGATTATAAGAGGTAATTTATAGAACGAAATGGGGCGGTTTTTGGAATGAAAAAATTAAAAGCTAAAATTAGTATGATTTTAAACGGAGCAAAATTCAAAAAAAATCATTTACATATAAATTATACTTCTTTTGGAAATTGTGTGATTTTGTATAGTCACAGTTTTCAATTGTCAAAATACCACTGGACACAGTGATTACATGCCATGCACTGCTGCTGCCATATTTCAGCACATAACCGTTGAGATCAAGGGTGACGGTGCGGTTGACCACTAATGTGGTGTAAATGGTAATGTCTGACGTCAGTTTGACTGTTCCGTATGAATCTTCTCTGATTGCTGAAACCAGTTCCGCCGCTGTGGAAACTTCCGCCGTCCCACTCGCTGCCATATTATCCTCGGCAAATACACTTGTCAACACAAGGCAAAGAACCATACAAAGGGTGAGCATGATACTGAGTATTCGTTTTTTTATTTTCCGTTACCTCTGTTTTCGTGTATATCGGCTCAGTCAAGAGCGGTTATGGTAATGGTGCCGATGAACTCCATAAGAAGTGTATTGTATTCCGATTGCTCAAATATAAATTTCAATGTTATATCTTTGGCTGATGCGTCATACATTCTGTTGAAGTTAAAGGAATGATAGTCGTTACTATACGGAAGTTTTGTTCCATCTCTTTTTATGCGTGTGATATCCTTGCAAAAATCTGCATCCTCACTGCTGTCTGTCATTTGGATGCAATAATAACCGGTGCTCCCGGGAGCGTTCGAGCCGACTCCCAGAGAGCCGCTTATGATGATATTGTATGTATGCCCCTTTTTCAGCGTAATTTCATCTGGGGAAGCTGAAATCAGACCGCCTCTGTTTATTTTTTCAGTAAATCCAATTCTTGCGGAATGGTTTTGAAGAAGAGCCGTCCCTACTGACGCTTTTGCATGAAAATACCCCGGGCAGCTGCCGTTCTGACCGGCATCGCCCTTGTCGCCTTTATCTCCTTTTTCGCCTTTATCTCCCTTGTCGCCTTTGTCGCCTTTGTCTCCCTTGTCTCCCTTTTCGCCGTCTGTGCCGTCAATGCCTGCGGCTTTTACGCTGGTGTCGGTTTCTCCGATCCACCAGTTGCCGTTCTCGCCGATAAACGGGGTGTTTCCGTCCGCACCATCGGAGCCGTTTTGTCCGTTTGTTCCGTCTTTTCCATCGGCTCCGTCCTTTCCGTTTATACCATCCTTGCCGTCAGCACCGTCCTTGCCGTCAGCACCGTCCTTGCCGTCAAGACCTTTCAAAACCGAAAGATCGTACAGGTTCAGCCATATTTCATCGCCGACATAGCGCCACTGCAGGGTGTTTTCGCTTACACGGAACTCCGGTGTCTTTCCGTTTGCTCCGTCTGCACCTTTCTGCCCGGTGGGACCTGTGATGTCGGCTATCGCCACAAGGTCCTGCCACTCATCGCCCTCGTAACGCCACTGTATGTGGGTTTCAGCTCGCTGCACCTCTATGCTTTTGGCGTTAATGCCGTTAGTGCCGTTGATACCGTCTTTACCGTTGGCTCCGTCTTTACCGTCAACTCCGTTAATGCCGTCTTTTCCGTTTGTGCCGTTTATTCCGTTCTTACCGTCGGCACCATTAGAGCCGTCTTTACCGTCTGTGCCGTTCTTTCCGTTTTCTCCGGCAGCGCCCCGCAGCTCAGTAAGCGCCACAAGGTCGTGCCAGTCGGCTTCGTCGCTGTATTTCCACTGAATCGCCGTGCCGTTGTTTCGCACCTCCGGCAGTGCGTCGCCTGTTTTTGCCGCCTTGCTCCATCCTATTGCAAGCACGCTGCAAAGCACCAAAAGAGCGGTGCAAATCGCCAAAAGTGTACCTGTGAGTAGTTTTTTTCTTGTTTTCATCTTTTTTCCTCCGTTCGGAATTGTTTATCACGGCGGAGCTTTGCGCCGCTGCCCACGCCGTAAATGAGCAGCGGTCGATAGGCTTATGCTTGGTTTGCTTTGTACTTATCCACAAACAGGGCGACCCCCTGTTTTAAAACCCCCATCTGGGTTTTCAGATAATATTCATCCTCAAACATCGCATAATGTACGCAGGCACGGACGAATATAAAGATCAGCGGCGTGATGACCGTATATGGAATGCCTATCTTCGGCTCCAGCCGCTTGGCGTACTCGGTATAGCGTTCGTTCACGCCCTCAAAGAATTTCTTGCCGTGCTCGATATACTTCGGGTGCGTATATATCTGATACATCAGGCGATATTTTTTTCCGTGCTTTTTTGCTGTCCAATACGGGACTTCCTTCACAAAACGGACAACATCCTCGGGGTCGGTGGGTGCCATCTCCATAAAGTCGTCCTCAACCTTTTCCATACAGTATGCCGTTGACTCAATGATCAGTTCATCAAGGTTTTTAAAATACGAATACAAATTTGCTTTCGTGCATCCGCACGCATCGGCTAGTGCTTTAATTCATGTGCCTGTGAGCCCGTTTTCCGCATAGCACTCGAAGCACTTTTCCATTAGTTCACGTTTCCGCTCATTGTGCTGTTGCTCAGTTGTTTTCATGTTGCTTCGCTCCTTTTATGCGTACCGACCGTTCGTTTATGATTAGTATAACACAGATTTGTAACAAAGTCAAGGATTGTTCAAAAAATGAAGAAAATAAAGTTTCAACATGATCTCATAAAAAAAGTCCTTACAGCAGAAAAAAATAGCGGCTTACCTCAACGATCAAAACCGTACTAATAAATATGTCCATAAGACTTATGGAAAGATGGGATAGGCTTATTGACTTTCCATGTTCTCATATGATATAATAAATTCATATTAACACAACATTTCTGTTCAGGGGGTATATCAAATGAAAAAGCAAAATGCAGGGCTTATCGCTCTGAGTATCGTTTTTATTCTTATGGGTGGTTTCTCTACTATCTATAATCTCAGCAAGTATGTTTCAAACAGGGTTTTCATGTCAAATGCTGAGAAAACCACAGGCTATGTGAAGTGGATAGACCATGAGTTGAAAACTTGGGGACACAACAAAAAGGCAAGCAACAAAGCTGAAACATATTACATAACTGTCGCTTTTGATGTTGGCGGCAAGGAGTACACAAGAGAGATCTTCACAGGCACATATTATGTGAGTCAGAACGAAAAAGTGAACGTGTATTACAACACTGATAAAAATGGTGAGCCTGATAAGGTCGTGACCGATATTGATAATGATAAAAGACCGTATCTTACTTGGCCGCTGATACTTTTGCTTGGCATTGTGCTACTTGTGCTTACTAAGAAAAATATTATCTCAGTGGGGAGAAAAAGATAAAAAAGTAATCATTAAAATAGTAACCAAAAGAAACTTTGTGCAACTAAATAACAGAAAAGCAGAAAGGAGATCTTTATGAAGGTGATCTATAAATGTGCCGCCATTTTGACGGCGGCGATATTGTCAGTGCAGTTTCCTTGCGCAGTTTTTGCGGATATGGAGCATGGCGGAGATAATGACAGCCCGAAATTTAAGATGGGCAGGATAATTTTTACTGATAATGGTTATGGCTACGAAAAGGAAGGTCTGGAAAAATCGGAGATCGCTGATGAAGATTTGACCGATACGGACGACGGGGTTTCAGATTATGCACAGAAGGCAACGGCTTCGCTGCCTGCAAAATATGACCCCAGATCTAAGAATACTCTGACGACTATCAAAAACCAGTTCCAGACAGTCACTTGCTGGGCGTTTGCGGCACTTTCCTGCACAGAGAGCAATCTTATCCAAAAGGGGCTTGAAAATCAAAACGTGCAGTTTTCCGTGCCGAGCCTTACCCTTTCTACATATGCTAACGCCGGATATGACGAGTCAATATGGGATTGCGGTGGAACGTGGATGGATTCGTCCCTTGCAATGGCGGCTCATAGAGGACTTTGCTATGATGAATATGAGCCTTTCGTGTCCGACGGAACGGAAGCCACTATCGTATCTGAGGAGAAAAAGGGCGTTTGCGAATATCAGCTTAATTACGCTTCCACTATCACAGGCGGACGAAACGCCATTAAAAACAAGATAAAAGAGCTTGGCGGAGTAATGGTGAGCTATTATGCAGACGACCTGTATATGACCTTTGATAACAAAAGCTATTACGATCCGGAAACTACAAAATATAGTGGAATAAATCATGCCGTAAGCGTAGTGGGCTGGGACGATAATTATAGCAAGTCAAATTTCCTTGCAGGCTATCAGCCAAAGAAAAATGGGGCATGGCTTGTGAAAGGCTCTTGGGGAGTATCCAGTGGCACAGACGGCTATTACTGGATTTCCTATGAAGAGGCAGAAATGACCGATTGGGTGGCATTCGACCTCACTGAAAGCTGTGATAATAATTACCATTATCCTGCCAATAAGGATAATTCTATATTTTATGTTTGCAATGAAAACCAAATGAGCGGTGCTGATGTTTTTACGGCAAAAAATGACGAGCTTCTTGACAAAGTGGGCTTTATGTATCTTGGCTACACTGGAAAGTCTGACTACACCGTGCAGGTCTACACTTCTGTTTCAGACAGCACTCCTGTGGGGATACTTGAATGTGAGGTCAGCGGAAAGGTGCAGAGCGACGGCTTCTATACCGTGGATATCCCTGATGTTGAGCTTGACGAGGGCGAAAGATATTCTGTCGTGATGACATTCAGCGGTGATGACGGCTCAGGCTATGTGACTGTTTACGGCTATTCTGACGGGGTCATGAAGCCTGGTCAGGCGTATATTTCCAATGACGGCGACAGTTGGACGGACGTTACCGACGAGGACGCTTATACTGGTCAGCCTATAATATTTGCCTATACAGATGATATAGATAAGGCTGACAAAAGCGAGCTTGAAACACTTGTGGCAAAGTATGAAAAGCAGAGCGGTTATGAGCGTGAGGTCAACAACGGCAAGAAGGTCATTGCAGACGAAAACGCATCAAAGAACGATATTACCAATGCCAAGCTTCTTATAAAGGCAAAGGCGAAAGAGATAAAGGAACAAAGCCTTGTTATAAAGACAGCGACGGATTGGAAAAACTTCGCAAAGCGTGTATCAGGCGGTGAAAGCTTCGCAGGGAAGCGTGTTGTCCTTGAAAAAGATATCGACTTCGGCGGTGCAAAGTTATCGGCAGTAGGAACAGCTTCAAAGCCTTTTTGCGGATATTTTGACGGCAACGGACACGTTCTGAAAAACGCTGTTATTCAAAATAATTCTTATGCAGGTCTGTTCGGCTACGCTGAGGACAGAGCGCAGATAAGAGATCTCAGTGCTGAGAAAATAACTGTCAGCGGTAAGTACGCAGGTGGGATCGTTGGTGAATTTGATGCGGTATCTATTCAACGCTGTACGTTCAGCGGAACTGTCAAGGGTACAAACTCGGCAGGCGGAATCGTGGGCAAAGCAGGTGGTCTGACCCTGACAGAGTGTGCTTCAGACCTTGTAAAGTCAAGCAGTTCAAATGCTAAAGCTATGGTGGGCAGCATTGATAATGACGCTTTTTATTATGGACAGCAATATGCCGGTTGCTGGTATAACGGCAACTTTTCTGACAGCAAGGTAAAGAAAACGGCTTTGTCTAACGTTACAAGCTCTGCAGCTTATTCGCTGAATACCATTGGCGGAAAGCAGACAGACAGCGGCAGGTGGACAATGGCAGGCGGCAAAGCAAGGCTAACTCGTCCTGGGGAGCAGTCTTCCCACAAGATAACATTTGAAGCCCCTGACGGCAAGCATTATGCCTGCACTGATAAGGACGGCAAGGTGAAATATCCTGCTGTCAAAGTGCAAAGCGGTTATGCTCTTAAATGGTACAAGAACGGCATTGCTGTCGATGCGAACACAGTTTATACTGCTGACAGCACAGTAAAGGCAAAGCTTGTTGAAGCAGAATTTGTCACTGTCGACTATGTTTTAAATGGCGGCACGAACAGCACAGGCAATCCAGAATACCTCAGCAAAGGCGAAAGCGTGACGCTTTCCGAGCCGACAAAAGAGGGTGCAGACTTTGCAGGCTGGTATGATAACGCTGCACTTTCAGGTGAAAGAATAGAAAGCATCTCATATTCAGGCGGTGCAAAGACCCTTTATGCCGCATGGAAGCCTTATACATATAACGTTACGTTTGTGGATAAGGACGGCAAGGTGATAAGTCAGCAGACAGTGGAATATGGTAAGTCTGCAAAAGCTCCGAAAGCCCCTGCTATAAAGGGTCTGCGTTTTACAGGCTGGGACAAGGACTATAAAAACGTCACAGAGGATATGACTGTCACAGCGGAGTATTCTGACAGCAAGCTTATTGCAGACTGCGAGATATCAGGCTTCAAGAACAGCTTCACATACACAGGAAAGAATATTGAACAGCCTGACGTAACGCTCACCTATGAGGGCAAAGAGCTTAAAGAGGGCGTGGATTACACTGTTTATTATAAGACCAATCTTAACGCAGGACCTGCAAAAATGACCTTTGTTGGAAAAGGCGAATACAGAGGCTCTGTTGCAAAAAGCTTTACTATCCAGCCAAAGGACGCTTCCAAGTTCAAGCTTTATTATGCTACACCACTGTCGTTCACCGGCAAGGCGATAACACCTGATGTGCTTATAAAGGACGGCAATAAGACCCTTGAACGTTATGTTGATTATATGGTGATGTATTTCTCAAACGTGAACGTTGGCACGGGCAAGATAGAAGTTGAATTTTACGGCAATTATAAGGGCAAGCAGACCGTTTCTTTTGTTATAAATCCTGCAAAACAGCAGATACAGGTGCTTGAAACAAGATACAAGGGCTTTTTTGTGGATTTTGTGCAGAAAGGATCTGCAACAGGCTATGAGGTCCAGTATGGCACAAGATCTGATTTTTCAGATGCTTCCACTTACAGATCCACCACCAACAAGACGGATAAGATGACGGTACTTGGATTAGGGGCTTCAAAGACATATTATGTAAGAGTTCGCTCTTATACTGTCAAGGGCGGAAAGACCTATTACGGCAATTGGTCAGACGCTAAAAGCATTGTGACGGCAAAGACTAATTTTGCAAACGCAAAGGTCAGCGGTATTTATTCAAAAAGCTTTACCGGCAAGGCGATAACGCAGAAGATCACAGTAAAATACGGCTCAAAGACCCTTAAAAACGGCACAGACTATACTGTGAAGTATTCTGCAAACACAAAGGTCGGCACCGCAAAGGTGACTATCACAGGCAAGGGCATTTACGGCGGAGTTATCACCAAAAGCTTTGCTATCTATCCTGCAAAGCAGGTGATACAGAAGCTTTACGGCACATATGCAGGCTTCTTTGTAGACTATGCACAGAAAGGTTCTGCCACGGGATATGAAATATCATACTCACAGCGTTCCGACTTTAAGGGAGCAAAAAGCGTAAAGGTAACAAACAACCGCACCGATAAAAAGACAGTTTCTGGGCTTGCAAGATATCAAAAATATTACGTCCGTGTAAGAAGCTACACTGTCAAAGGTGGAAAGACTTATAACGGAGCGTGGTCCGATAAAAAATGGGTCTACACTCAATGATATGACAGTCGATAAAAATGCCCCTGATCATTTTCTGGTCAGGGGTATTTTTTTATGCTCAGAAAAGTTCTGCTTTGTACTTGATAGAATCCGCCTCCGCTATCTCACGGATAACTCTGCATGGATTTCCTGCCGCAAGAGAATTTGGCGGTATGTCACGGGTGACAACGCTTCCTGCACCGATAACACAGCCCTCGCCTATGGTAACTCCGCCTGTGATGACAACATTGCTCGCTATCCAGCAGTTGGAGTGTATTGTGATAGGCTTGCCGTATTCATCATCATAAACAGTGCCGTCGGACTTTTTCTTCATGTTACGCTCCTGCCATCTGAATGGGTGAACAGGTGTGGCAATGGTGCAGTTGGGACCGAAAAACACGTTGTCGCCAATGGTCACAGGGCAGGTGTCAAGCACTGTCAGATTGAAGTTTGCATAGCAGCCTGAGCCGAACTTTGTGAAAACGCCATAGTCAAAATACACAGGACCTTGGAGAAAAAATCCCTCGCCATGGTCGGGAAGAAGCTCGTCAAGGATAGCGTTTCTTCTCTCATCATCTTCATACAAACTGTTGTACTGCTGTGAAAGCTTGTGAGCCTTTGTCCTCAATTCTGCAAGCTCCTTGTCGGAGGAGTCATATATCTTGCCCGCAAGCATTTTTTCTTTTTCAGTCATTATAAAACGCCCTTTCTGCGTGTAGTTTCGTTTGATTTTGTTGAGAGTATAGCACAAGTTTCGGGCTGTGTCAATAGTTTTTTGGGATCGAGTGATAGAATAAAAAATGGTATACAAAAGTGGAGAATGCTTATGGGCAAAGCACTCTCCACTTTATTATACTATATGAAAAGCTTGGCAGGGTAGAAAAAGTTATAGGTAAAATCCCTGCATATAATTTGTGTACATAAATGTGTCCTCGTCATCAGCGGTATTGTCACCAGCAGGCTTTTTTATGCCACTAACACAAGAAGCCAAAATTATCAGACCTCCTAGAACAATCGCAACGCTCACTCCAAGGACTACCAAAACCGCACAGAAAATTTTTACTATCATAAACACCGCTCCAATCATATTTCTCATACTTCGCCATAATTACTATTATGATTATATGCTGGTTTTGCCTGATAATCAATAAAAGCCGTGTAAAATGCAGATAAAAATCAAGTCAGCTTTTTTCTGCATTAAAAATCTTGTGGTAAAAATATTTTTCAAAACGTTTCATGATTTAACAATTTTAAATGAAGAAAATTATAGCTTTCAGCTTAGTATAAAAATGCACAAACTGAGCTTTTTGTAAATGGTTAGCATTGTATATTACACTGAAAATGTACGATTCTTGAAAAAATATACATAAATATGGGATGAATACTTGACTGGATTAAAATTTTGTGATAAAATTATTAACGTGAGTGAGTGCGCTTATGCTATTTATATGTTTTGTGTATTGGCTGTACGTGTATGAAGTTGGGAGTAAAAGATATGCAGAAAATTGATTTGAAAGGTAAGGTTGTCCTTGTAACAGGAGCAGCAGGTTTTATAGGTTCTAATCTGGTAATTGAGCTTTTTAAGACTATTGATGATATCAAGATCGTTGGTATCGACAATATGAACAATTACTATGACGTGTCCATAAAAGAATGGAGATTAAAGGAAATAGAAAAGCTTGGTGGTCAGTGGACTTTTATTAGGGGAGACATATCAGACAAAAATGTGATAGATAAAATTTTTAGTGATTACAAGCCGTCTGTTGTTGTTAATCTTGCAGCACAGGCAGGTGTGCGTTACAGCATAACTAATCCTGATGCATATGTTCAGTCAAACCTGATCGGATTTTATAATATATTGGAAGCGTGTCGCCATTCTTATGATAACGGTGAAACAGGCGTTGAACATCTTGTTTATGCGTCAAGTTCTTCTGTATATGGAACAAACAAGAAAGTTCCTTACAGTACGGATGATAAGGTAGACAATCCTGTGAGTCTGTATGCTGCTACCAAGAAGAGCAACGAGCTTATGGCTCATGCTTACTGCAAGTTGTATAATATCCCTGCTACAGGACTTCGTTTCTTTACAGTATATGGTCCAGCAGGCAGACCTGATATGGCTTATTTTGGATTTACGAACAAGCTTCTAAAGGGTGAAACTATCCAGATTTTTAATTACGGAAACTGCAAACGAGATTTTACATACGTTGATGACATAGTTGAGGGCATCAAGAGAGTAATGCAAGGAGCTCCTGAAAGAAAAAATGGTGAAGACGGCTTGCCATTACCACCTTATGCTGTTTATAACATAGGAAATCAAAATCCAGAAAATCTTCTTGATTTTGTTGATATTTTACAGCAGGAACTTATAAATGCAGGCGTTCTTCCTGCTGATTATAATTTTGAAAGTCACAAAAAGTTAGTTCCGATGCAGCCGGGCGATGTGTCTATTACTTATGCAGACACAGAGCCATTGGAAAGAGATTATGGATTTAAACCGAGCACACCTCTCAGAGAAGGTCTGAGAAAATTTGCTCAATGGTATAAAGAGTTTTATAAAGTATAAGGAAGGCTAAGAAAATGAACAGAAAGATAGCAGTAGCAGGAACAGGTTATGTTGGATTGTCGCTTGCAGTATTGCTTGCACAGCACAATCATGTAACGGCTGTTGACATTATCCCTGAAAAGGTTGAGCTTATCAATAATAAAAAGTCGCCTATTCAGGACGATTATATAGAAAAGTATCTAGCTGAAAAAGAGCTTGATCTGACAGCGACACTTGACGGCGAAGCGGCATACAAAGACGCTGAGTTCGTAATAATTGCAGCTCCGACTAACTATGACAGCAAGAAGAATTTCTTTGATACTTCTGCTGTAGAAGCAGTTATAGAGCTTGTTATGAAAGTCAATCCTGATGCTATCATGGTCATAAAGAGTACTATCCCTGTTGGCTATACAAAGTCTGTAAGGGAAAAGTATAACACTGACAAGATTATTTTCAGCCCTGAGTTTCTTCGTGAGTCAAAGGCTTTGTATGATAATTTGTATCCAAGCAGAATTATTGTAAGCTGTGATGATGATACGAGAGAAAAGGCAGAGCTTTTTGCAAAGCTTTTGCAGGAGGGTGCGATAAAGGAAGATATTGACACGCTTTTTATGGGATTTACCGAGGCTGAGGCTGTTAAGCTGTTTGCAAATACTTATCTTGCACTTAGAGTTTCGTATTTTAATGAACTTGATACATATGCAGAGGTAAAGGGACTTAATACTCAGGATATTATAAATGGTGTTTGCCTTGATCCTAGAATAGGCAGTCATTACAACAATCCAAGTTTTGGCTATGGTGGATATTGCCTGCCAAAGGATACAAAGCAGTTGCTTGCAAACTATGAAGATGTACCGCAGAACATGATGTCTGCTATTGTTGAGAGCAATAGGACTAGAAAAGATTTCATTGCGGATAAGGTGCTTGAGCTTGCAGGCTATTATACCGGAAGCAGTAATTGGGATAAGGATAGAGAAAAGGACGTTATTATAGGCGTTTATAGGCTTACAATGAAGTCCAACTCAGATAATTTCCGTCAGAGTAGTATTCAGGGCGTTATGAAGCGTATCAAGGCAAAGGGTGCTACGGTTATAATTTATGAGCCGACCCTTGAGGACGGCGACACGTTCTTTGGCAGCAGGGTGGTAAATGATTTGGAAAAATTCAAGTCAATGAGCCAGTCTATTGTTGCTAACAGATATGACAGCTGTCTTGATGATGTTAGGGATAAGGTCTATACTAGAGATCTGTATGGAAGAGATTAATTAGCTAGGAGCTTGATTTATGTACAATAACAAAGATGATCAGGAACCCTTTAAACAAAAAGTATGGCTTGCGTCACCTACAATGCATGGTGAGGAGCTTGAATACGTTACTGAGGCTTATAATACCAACTGGATGTCTACAGTCGGTAAGAATATAAATGAGGTCGAGAAGATAGCGGCGGAGAAGTCTGAAGTCAAGTATGCTGTTGGCCTTTCATGCTGCACGGCTGCGCTTCACTTGTGCTGTAAGCTTGCTGGCGAGAGGATTTATGGCAAGCCTGCGATATCTCATGGCGCTCTTGAGGGCAGAAGAGTTTTTTGCAGCGACATGACCTTTGACGCTACTCTCAACCCAGTTGTTTACGAGGGCGGTATTCCTGTTTTTATCGACACTGACAGAGATACTTGGAACATGGATCCTGTGGCGCTTGAAAAGGCTTTTGAGATGTATCCTGAAGTCAAGCTGGTAGTAAGCGCTGAGTTATACGGTTTTCCTGGAAGAATGGACGAGATAAAGAAGATATGCGAGAAGCATGGTGCGCTTTTGATCGAGGACGCTGCTGAGGCTATGGGGGCTACCATTGACGGCAGACAGTGCGGAAGCTTTGGCGATTACAGTGCTGTAAGCTACAATGGCAATAAGATAATAACAGGTTCTAGCGGTGGCTGCTTGCTGACGAACAGCCTTGAAGATGCAAACAAAGCTCGTAAGTGGTCAACGCAGGCTCGTGAGAATGCGGCATGGTATCAGCATGAAGAGGTCGGGTACAACTATCGTATGTCGAATGTTATTGCAGGAGTCGTTCGTGGTCAGTATCCGCATCTTGAGGAGCATATTGCGCAGAAAAAAGCAATATACGAGAGATACAAAGATGGTCTTAAAGGACTCCCTGTTAAAATGAATCCTATCGTTGAGGGAACAGAGCCCAATTATTGGCTGTCTGCACTTATCATAGATAAAGACGCAATGTGCAAGCAGGTCAGAAATGACAGCGAGGCTTTGTACATCAAAGAAGCTGGCAAGACTTGTCCTACTGAAATTTTGGAAGCGATAGCAAGCATAAATGCAGAGGGAAGACCAATATGGAAGCCAATGCACATGCAGCCTATGTACAGAATGCACGAGTGCGTTGGTCGCAACGGCAGTATCAGATGCCGCACAAATGCTTATATTGCAGGCGGTGCAGAAGATGTAGGCGCTGATATCTTTGACAGAGGCGCTTGCCTACCTAGCGATAATAAGATGACTGAGGAACAGCAGGAGAGAATTATTCGGGTTATCAGGAGTTGTTTTGAGTAAGGAGAGGCAGTTTGAAAAAGAGTAAGAAATTTGCTTTGCTTACGGGTGCTGTTGTAGGTGTTACTGCAATTGCGGCTCATGTTATGAAGAAAAAAGCTGAGAAAACTACATATGAAGCAGATTTGATAGAGCCTATTGAAAAAAGAAAAATGGGCTTCTATGAGAAGTATGGCAAGAGAATACTTGATATAGCCTGCGCTACGGCTGCTATAGTTGTTTTTTCTCCGCTATATTTGGGCGTTGCAGCGCTTGTTAAACTGAAATTGGGAAGTCCGGTTCTATTTACTCAGGATCGTCCTGGTCTGATTGGCAAAGACGGCAAGGAAACCGTATTTAAAATGTACAAGTTTCGTACTATGACTGATGAACGTGATGAGAATGGTGAGCTTCTTCCAGATGATGTGAGACTTACGAAGTTTGGCAAGTGGCTGAGAAATACAAGTCTTGACGAATTGCCTGAGGCGTTTAATATTCTAAATGGTACAATGTCTGTAATTGGTCCACGTCCACAGTTGGTCAGAGATATGACCTTTATGACGAAAGAACAAAGAGCAAGACATACTGCGAAACCGGGTTTGTCGGGACTGGCTCAGGTAAATGGGCGTAACGGCATTTCATGGGAAGAAAAGCTTGATTGGGATAGAAAATATATTCAGAATGTAAGCTTTGCGGGTGATGTCAAGATCATAGTCGACACTGTGAAGAAAGCTTTTATAAAGCAAGAGGGTATCACTCAGGACGATATGGCTACCGCTGAGGATTTTGGGGATTGGTTGCTGAGGACGGGGAAGGTAGATGTGGATACATACAGAGAAAACCAGGCAAAAGCAGGAGAAATTTTAGGTGGTAAGTCAATAGATAAGAAAGATAGTTCAAGAATTGAAAAAGTAGAACAATCGGCAAAATCCCAAAAATATTCAGTCTTGATGTCACTTTATAAGAAGGAAAAACCAGAGTATCTGAGATTGGCTATTGATTCTATGATTAATCAAACAGTTCCACCAGATGAAATTGTTATTGTGGAGGATGGTCCTCTTACAGATGAGCTTTATGCTGTATTAGATGAATATCCAATTTTACATAGAGTTAAGAATGAAACAAATCTGGGACTGGGATTAGCGCTAAATGTAGGTTTAAAAAAGTGCAAAAATGAATTGGTCGCTCGTATGGATACGGACGACTGCTCTAAACCAGAACGTTGTGAGAAGCAGTTGCTAAGATTTTCAGAAAAACCTTATCTTGCCATTGTTGGCTCGCATATTGATGAATTTGTTGGTGATGTTTCCAATGTGATTTCACAAAGAGTCGTACCAACTACGACAAAAGAGATTTATGATTATGCAAAGAGACGCTCTGCATTTAATCATCCAGCTGTTATGTATAGTAAAACTGCAGTGCTTGATGCCGGTGGCTATGCTGATTTAAAAAGAAATCAGGATGTAGATCTTTTTGGCCGTATGCAATTTTTGGGATACAAGGCTGAAAATATAGATGAGGCTCTTTTATGGTTTAGAAGTTCAGACGAGCTAGCAAAAAGAAGAAAGAGCTGGCAAAATACATGGAGCTATATTGCTACTATCCGCAAATTTTGGAAGATGGGATATAGTTCATTTGTAGATTATGCAATGGTTGGTATTGCACAGACTGGAATGTACTTAATGCCAGTTAAGCTGCAAAATTTTTTTTATAGGAAGTTTTTGAGGAAATAAATGAAAATATCAGTTATAGTGCCAGTATATAATTCCGAGAAATATATAAGCCGCTGTATTGACAGTGTTTTGAAACAGAAATATAGAGATTGGCAATTGATTCTAGTAGACGATGGGTCAATAGATGACAGTTTAAGTGTATTAAAAAAATATGAAAATTTGGATTCGAGAATTATTGCTATTCACCAAGATAATGCTGGGCCTGGAATGGCAAGAAATGCTGGTATAGCTAATGCTACTGGAGAATATATTGTTTTTTTAGACTCTGATGATGAAATTACAAAGGATTATTTGGAGCGACTCGCACAACATGATGAAGATGTCGTATTTATTGATATTGATCAAATTAGTATTAATGGGAAAGTTTTAAGAAGAGAGTATATGTCACAATATATGCATCTAACCAAAAATGAGTTTTTAAGACAACAGATGACTGGTATGATAAATTGGGGCGGAGTTAGAAAGGCTGTAAAGAGATCATTGTTAAAGGCAAATAACATTAGGTTTTCTGAACATAAAATAGGGGAAGAGGCTGTTTATAGTTTTATGGTTCTTTATTATGCCAAAAGCTATTCTTTTATTAAGGGCTGCGTTTACAAATATGTAAATAGACCAGATAGCCAATCAAGTTTAATGATAGAAGATCCCTGGGGACCGGTTGCCGAACGTCTTAAAGACGTATGTAAAGAGATATCAGTTTATGATAACTATGCCGATACAATCAATAGTTTTTTTTATACAGCTTTGATTGTTTCACTTGATAAAATGGCTTTGAAATATTCTTTTAATAAATTTAGGAAGCTTGCAAAAGAAAGGGTTGAGAAATACAATCGCGATATAGATAGGGAATTTGGCTTTGATTTGAGTAGTATAAGTTATAAAGCAAAATTGATGCTTCCTTTTTTTTGTTCACAGCTTTTCTATGTGATATATTTTGTGAGTTTATTTAGAAATAAGGTTAAAAGATAGTTTTTACATTTACAATACTATAAAAATCAAAAAAAATATGCTTGTAACAATGCAATAAAAGCATTAATAGTTAGATATTTGTGGAGTTTAAATGGGATATTTAGATCAAAAAATCACATGTAGTTTAAAGTATCTTTTTGTGGGTGCTTTGTGTATATTATTTTCTTTTATTAATACAGAAAATCTTTACTTGAATTTAGCAATTGCTTGTACAGTTGAAATTGTTTTATTTATATATTTTCATAGAATAATAGCAAAGTCTGTTTTATCCTTTGCGACGATATTTGTTGTAATTTTGGCATTATTTCATTTTGGGCAGGTTTTTATTTGTGGCTATTGGAATGATTTGATTAAAGAGTTAAAGTTGAGAATCGTGTTAAAATATTTTTCTGATACAGATTGCATTCATAGCATGCGAATAATTAATATTTCATTTGTTGCAATTTGCTATGGTATATTAAAAAATATATAGAGAGAATGTTATAATGTTAACAAACAGATTAAAAGCACAACCAATGAATTGGATAAAACAGATATGATAAAGGCTTTTGGTATTTTGTAAAAAGAATTGGGAAGAAAGTATTCGAAAGAACTGAAGGAAAAGTCTGTACTTGATTTATTGTATGGTGTACTGTTAATTATGTGTAAGTCGGGTAAAAAAATTGCGAAATTAAGGATTATATAAAAATATATGAAAAAAATATCCTGAATGGTACAAATGTGAATCCGTAAAAAAACTTGGTAAGGCTAAAGAGTTTTTTTATTGCCGCTCGGTATCGACAAATTGCGGTTATTAAATTATTAGCATATGTACATAGTAAGTTGATTGGGTAATAAGTTTATTGAATATAAAAATGCAAAGAAATGTATTTGTGAATTTTAGTAAGACAGTTTACGATTAAAAAAATATAATTATTTGATGGTGGCAAACATTCACGAAAAAATTGGAGGATTTATTTTGGATATACTTGTTGTAACGAATTCTTGTTCTCAAAAAAAATATGACGAGATATGTGAGAAAAGGATTAAACCTTCTATTGATCCTCAGCAAAAATTTTTTCGCCTTATGATTGAGGGCTTGTTTAAATCAAATAAGGGAAATGTAACAGCATTGTCGGCGCTGCCAGTTTCAGCTTCTACAGTTAAGAAAAAAAAGTTTCATTATGAAGAAGATATCACTGACGTTGGGGTTGCATATTGTTATCTCCCATTTAAAAATGGGAAAATAACTAGATATTTGTCATTATTGTTTTCGGCACGAAAATATGTAAAGACCTGGTGTAAAGAGAACAATTCAAAAAATGCTTTTATTATAGTAGATCCTCTAGTTCCAGTAATAGCAATTCCAACACGAAAAGTAGCTCAAAAATTAGGATTTAGGGTTTGTGCGGTGGTAACCGATTTACCGACTTTAAGTACAAATATGAAAGAACGTAAGGATAGCCTAATAAAGAAAAAGCTATTAAGTATTTATCAAAAACTAGCTGATAAAGATTTGAGGTCATATGACGCATATGTGCCTTTAACTAAATCAATCAATGATGTAGTTAATCAAAAAGAAAAGCCATATGTCATCATAGAAGGCTTTGCAGATTACAACGACGATCAGCTATCAACAGTGCATGATAATTATATTATGTATGCTGGTGGTGTTTATGAAAAATATGGAGTAAAGACATTAGTAGAAGCTTTTCTAAAATTGAAAAGAAATGATATAGAATTACATATATTTGGTGAGGGATCATACACAGGTGAGTTAGAATTAATATCCAGAAATAACCCGAAAGTTAAATATATGGGATGTGTTACACCAGATAAAGTTGTTGAATATGAGAAAAGAGCTCTTTTATTGGTAAATCCTAGACCTACGAACGAGACATTTTCTAAGTTTTCTTTTCCGTCTAAGACAATGGAATATTTGCTTTCTGGTACAGCGGTTGTATCGACAAAATTACCTGGGATACCAGAAGAATATTTCGATTATATGTTTTCTTTTGACAGTGATGATAGGGATAGCATTTTTGACAAGTTAAATGAACTTCTTAATTTTTCAAATATTGAGTTGATTGACAAGGGCAAATTGGCTCATGATTTTGTGCTACAGAATAAGAATAATGTTATTATGACCAGTAAGATTATTAATTTAATGACATATGAAGCAAGTGATGATAAGTCCATATAATGTAAAATACAATGTTTGACGTCAGTTATATAGAGTTTTATAGAAATAAAGCGACATGTCTTTAATTGTGTTAAAATGGATAAATAGGAGAGTCAAAAATGAGAAGTTATGTAAAAAAAATGCACAAGGTAAATATTGAGCAAATTACATTTGACTGTTTTTTTTTCAATATTTTTTGCTTGGGTTTTTTATATCGACTTATTCCAACCTTCATAATACCGAGTAACATTTTGGCATGCGTTCCAATTGTATTGTCTTTTTTATGTTTTTTTATGAAACCTCAATACACTCGATTGGCTCAAAAAGAATTCATGACTTTTTTTGTTATAGTGCTTTTCCTTATGGTGAATGTAATGTTTGGAAATGAATTCTTATCGAAGATTATTATTTCACCAAGTTTTTTAGTTCTTTCGGTTTTTTGCATATTTCTTTATACTAGATTGAATTTACAAAATGTTATAGCGCATCTACAATATATGTCTGTGATTATTGGTGTGTTTGTAATAATTAATGCTTTAACTTTAATAGGTGAAACAAGCGAAGAGATAGCCAATTTTTATATGGCAATCGGTTATACACTGTCTTTGCAAGCTATGATATTATTTGAAATTTCGCGTATTCGAAAGAAAAAATATTTTTCATATATAGCCATATGCTTTTCTGTTGTTGCAATGATTTTTGGAAACCGAGGAGCTTTGTTAGTTATCCTTGTTTATGCTTTGATTAATTTTTTGTTTGTTAGTAAAAAAAATGCAAGTACTGAAAATCGTATTTTTACATTTGTTGTCATACTAGTTATGATAATAGTCTTTGTAATTTTTCATGATACGTTTTTTTTATTGCTGTATAGTGTTATAAAGTCAATGGGAATTGAAAGCAGGACATTAGACAAGCTTGTTTTAGGCTCTTTTACGACAAGTTTGGCAAGAAATGCAATTTATGAAAATGCTTTAAATATAATAAAAATTAATCCACTTATTCCTAAAGGTATTGGTTATATGACAACTTTATCCTTAACAGGAATTTACACATTTGGTGGCGTAAATACAAATGCTCATAACATTGTGTTAGAATTGTTGATTGAATATGGTGTGGTAATAGGTTCAATAATATTTTTGGTTGTACTGAATAAGGTTATAAGAAGCATTAAATTTGAGATTATGTATTCTGATAATTCTATTGTATCTCTAAGTTTTTGTTTGCTTTTGCAATCAATAATCCAATTATTTTTTTCTTCATCATTATATGAAAGTAACGAACTGTGGATTGGCTTGGTGTTGTTGTCATTAACAAAGTACCAAGCATTAAATAAGTTATCAAAATGATTGTTTTTTATAATGTTTATAATTTAGACAATACGTAAGTAGGAGGGTATAATTTGAATTCAATAGAATCTTATATTATTTATTTTAAAACTGTAGTTAAATCCAAAGTTATTAGAGAAGGTTATCTTGATAGATATGGATTAGAGAAGACAACTCATAGATTTAATACTGTGAGTGGAAAACCTTTATTTATGGCAGATGAAATTCAAAAGGTAATTCTAGAAGGAATTCAGGGTAAAGATCCTTTTTTTGTTGGGCGTTTTGGAAGTATTGAATTATATATGGCGGCCAAGACACTTCTTAACATAAACCATAAAAAACAGATGAGTTTGAACGTTTTATGCAATAATGCAGGCTTTTTTCCAAATTCTATGGATAAAGCCGAGGAGTTTGGAACACTAATGCAACAGGCAATGAATTGTGTTGATGTTCAAGGAACTTGGTATTTGCCTTTTGAAGATTATGCGATAAAACATTGGTTGTGTAAAAATGCGATGTTAACGGAGGGGCGGTATCTCGAACCGTGGTTTTCTTCAAATCCATGGACGAGCGCATTAGCTGGTAAAAATATTCTTGTTATACACCCATTTGTTGATTCTATAAGATATCAGTATGAACATCACAGAAGGGATATCTTCTCAAATGAAGATTATCTTCCTGATTTTAACTTGCTTACGCTTAAAGCAGTACAAACGATAGCAAATACCAAGGATGATAGGTTTGATACCTGGTTTGATGCGCTGGATTATATGTATAATGAAGCCTTAAAACTTGATTTTGACGTTGCTTTAATTGGCTGTGGTGCATATGGGTATCCACTAGCTGCAAAATTAAAGATGGCGGGGAAAAAAGCAATACACATGGGCGGTGTGTTACAGGCGATGTTTGGAATTAAAGGGAAGCGTTGGGAGACTGATAAAAATCCAATAGTAAAAAATTTATATAATGATTATTGGATAAGACCAAGTGAAAATGAGGTGCCTCAAAATAATAGCAAGGTTGAAAATGGTTGTTATTGGTAAGGAGGTTCAACATTGAAAAAAATCATTTATATTCATCATGGAGATTTAAATGGAGGAGCGCCAAGAAGTCTTCGATTTTTGATTGAGAGGTTAAATAAAGAAAAATATCAGCCAACTGTTATTTATAGAAAAAATGAAGGAGATGCCAAATTTTTTCAGGATGCGGGTGCAAAAACAATTTTTGAACCTCATATTCGACCTTTTCATGGTAGCACGGTTACACGAATTAACGCAAAACAGATTGCCTATAATTTTGTTTATGCGATACCGACATACGTTGCGGCAAAAAGAATATTTGAAAGTGAAAAGCCGGACATTGTTCATTTGAATTCTACATGCCTGTTCATGTGCGCAAGAGCAGCAAAGAAAGTTGATAAAAAAGTCAAAGTAATTTGCCATATTCGCGAACCTTTGCAACAAAATGTTTGGGGTAAAATTCTCAAATATATGAATAATAAGTATTGTGATGAATTTATAGCAATTGATCAGTATGATGCTACTACTTTGAGGACATCAAAAAGTAGAATAGATGTAATTTATAACTTTGTTGATTTTTCTTTATATAATTCTAAAGTGAAGTCTGATGTGTTGCGCAGAGAACTGAATCTTAGTGATCATGAAGTTATCTACTTGTTATTGGCACGACTGTCTCCGTCGAATGGCTGTCTAGAGTTGATTCGTCAATGGAAAAATTGCAAAAACAATAAAAAAAATCATTTAGTCATCGTTGGAGAAATTCCAGGAACAGAGGAAAGATATAGTCTGAACTGCCATAAAGAAGCGTTTACTGAAGAAAATATTCATATTTTGAATTTCCGCAAGGATGTAGAAAATGTTATTGCGTCTTCCGATGTAATGATATGCCCGTTTACGGAGCCACATTTTGCGAGAGCTATTATTGAAGGTGCAGCTATGGGGAAGCCTTCATTGGTAGTAGATGTTGATGGAGCAAGAGAATTGGTTGTAGGAGGTAAAACGGGGTTTATCTATACTAACCAAAAGGAATTAGAATGGTATGTAAACACTCTTTCAGAAAATGTTTCACTTAGAGTGGAAATGGGCAAGAATGCAGAAAAATATGCACTTAAGAACTTCAATGCAGATATAAATGCAGCTAAGACTTTTTCACATTATGAATAAGATCAAGCAAAAATAGGAGGACCGATTATAAAATCGGTGTTTATAAAATGTTTAAAGTGCTAAAAAAAAGTAAAGTTGCTAGTAATGCAGTCTGGATCATTATTGGCAAAGTTGCGCAGTCCATATTGTCCCTGATCGTAGGTATGATGACAGCCAGATATATGGGACCGAGCAACTACGGTTTGATTAGCTATGCTGCATCTATTGTTGCATTTGTTGTTCCAATCATGAATTTGGGTCTAAGTAATGTTCTTGTACAGGAATATACAAATCAACCCGAGAAAGAAGGAGAGATATTTGGTTCAGCTATTGTTGTAAGTATCTTATCATCGTTGTGTTGTATATTTGGTGTAACACTTTTTACTCTTTTTTTTGATAATGGCAAGCCTGAAACAAATTTGGTTGTTATATTGTATAGTCTTATGTTGATTTTTCAGGCATTTGAGTTAATAACGTATTGGTTTCAAGCAAAATTCCTGTCAAAATACGTTGCAATTGCTTCATTTATTTCTTATGGAGTAGTATCTGCATACAAAATTTTATTACTTGCAAAGAAAGCTAGTATATTCTGGTTTGCACTATCTAATTCAATAGATTATTTCCTTATTGCGCTATTATTGATAATCACATATAAGAAATTAGGTGGACGACATTTTCGTTTTTCGAAACGAGTGGCAACTCGTATGTTATCTAGTTCGAAACACTATATTGTATCAAGTCTTATGGTAACGATATTTGCACAAACGGACAGGATAATGCTTAAAGGAATGATGAATGAAGCAGCAGTTGGGTACTATACAGCAGCTGTTACCTGTGCAGGAATTAGCCAATTTATTTTCGGCGCATTGATTGATTCTATGAGACCGTCCATTTTCATTCATAAGAAGGAAGGTCGTAAAGATAGTTATGAAAAAAGCATTTCACGATTATACTGTATTATTATTTACGCTGCATTATTACAGAGCCTGTGCATGACATTACTAGCCAAATTTATTGTGCAAGTTTTATATGGTGCAGAATATGCGCAATCTGCAAATGTTCTCAGGATTGCTGTTTGGTACACAACGTTTTCATACATAGGGACTGTCAGGAATATTTGGATTTTAGCGGAGGGAAAACAGAAGTATTTGTGGATTGTTAACTTAGGGGGCGCACTGTCTAATATATTGCTTAATTGGATTTTGATACCAATATATGGTGTTTGTGGTGCAGCAATTGCCTCGGTTATAACTCAATTTTTTGCAAACATAATTATGAACTGGATCGTATCTCCATTAAAACACAATAATAGATTGATTAAAAATGCACTCAATCCAATAAAAATATTTAAATCATAAACAAGCTATTTGCTGCGATAAACAGAGTACGAGTGTAATTTATGAATAGAGAAATTAAGAAGAAAAAAATTTAAAGATATTCTAATGTTCAAAAAAATTAACATTGCTAAAAGATCAAAAGAAAAATTTTATCATCTTATCATTCTACATAAAGGAGTCATTATAAATGATATTTTAGGACGAAATCGTATTCTTCAAGGAAAGGCTGAAATTGGAAATAATAGTGTGGGAGCGCATGATACTATGCTATTGCCTCGCTTGGGTGATGGTGTAGATATTGGCGTTGGAGCTGTAATAATTGGTGAGGTCACAATAGCGTATAATGTAAAAATCGGTGCTAATAGTGTTGTGACAAAAAAGTATTTATGAAGAAAATTCTATTTATGCAGTAGCACCAGCGCACAAGATAAGATAAGAGTACAACCACTTGGTCGCTAATGTTATCCGCTGAGTAACTTTCAATAAATTTGTGTAATCTTTTATAAATATAAATTTAAATTATCAATTTGATGTTTTTTATTTAAAGAATATTAAAAAACGGAGGAACCAAAATGTCTTTATTCACAAACAAAACCCTAATGATAACCGGAGGCACGGGATCATTTGGAAACGCAGTATTAAACAGATTTCTGGAAACAGATATCGGAGAGATCAGAATATTTTCGAGAGACGAGAAAAAGCAGGACGATATGCGTCATGAGTATCAGGCGAAAATGCCTGAGGTAGCGGATAAGATCAAGTTCTATATCGGCGACGTAAGAAATTTGCAATCTTGTAAGGACGCTATGCATGGCGTAGATTACATATTCCATGCGGCTGCACTCAAGCAGGTCCCATCTTGTGAATTTTTCCCAATGGAAGCCGTAAAAACTAATATTATCGGTACGGATAACGTCCTGACAGCCGCTATCGAGGAGGGCGTTGAAGCAGTAATATGCCTTTCAACTGATAAGGCAGCCTACCCTATCAATGCCATGGGTAAGTCAAAATCTCTTGAAGAAAGCGTCGCTATCGCTAAAAGCAGATATAGCGGTAAAACTAAAATATGCTGTACTCGTTATGGTAACGTAATGTGCTCCCGTGGATCTGTTATTCCTCTGTGGATCGACCAGATCAAAGCAGGCAACCCTATCACTGTAACTGAGCCTAATATGACTCGTTTCATTATGTCACTTGAAGAAGCTGTCGACCTTGTACTCTATGCTTTTGAGAACGGTGAAAACGGCGACCTGCTTATCATGAAAGCCCCCGCTTGCTCTATCGGTCTTCAGGCTGAAGCCGTTACTGAAATGTTTGGCGGCAAAAAGGAGGATATCAAGGTCATTGGTATCCGCCACGGCGAGAAAATGTATGAAACACTTCTTACCAATGAGGAGTGCGCAAAGGCTATCGACCTTGGCGGCTTCTATCGTGTCCCTGCCGATAATAGAGGCCTAAACTATGATAAGTTCTTTAGAGACGGCGACGCAGATAGAAATACTCTCACTGAGTTCAATAGTAATAATACAAAGCTCCTTAATAAGGAAGAAATAAAGGAAAAAATGCTTAAGCTTGCATATATCCAGGAGAGATTGGCTGAGGATTGATATGTCAAAGAAGTTGGTCATTCTCGGTGCAGGCGGATATGCAAATACTGTTAAGGACGTTTCTGAACAGCTGGGCTATGATGTGATAGCTATGCTGGACGATAGATTTGCCGACCGTACGCTTGATTCTTTTACTAAATATATTGCTGACGATACGGAATTTATTCCTGCCTTTGGAAATAACGAGTTTCGCTTGTCCTGGTGCGATAAAATAACTAGAGCAGACGGCAGACTTGCCACTGTTGTGCATCCTACAGCTTATGTAAGTCCTACCGCTTCTATCGAAAAGGGCGTTGTGGTGCTTCCGAAAGCTGTTATCAATACAGATGTGACAGTGAAACGTGGCTGTATCATCAATTTGGGTGCTATCGTGGACCATGGCTGTGTGATCGAACAGGGCTGTCATATCTGCCTTGGAGCAATAGTAAAAGGCGAAAATAGGATCGCAGCGCTGAGTAAGATAGAAGCCGGAGAAGTTGTGCAGCTTAGACAGTATCCTGTGAATAAATGATTTTACCAAAGGTCGTGGCTGACCTCGGGAGGAAAGTATATGGAACATAATTTTAAATGGAAAAATGACGGCAGAACAAAGGTAATGATCGGCTGCGGCACCCGCCCTGAGATCATTCGCCTGGCGGCTGTAATAAGAAGATGCCGTGAGTATTTTGATACCTGCGTTGTGTATTACAATCAGAACTGGGACCGTAACCTCAGTACAGTTTTCTGGGAGGATTTCGAGCTGAAAAACACTTTCGGCGGGTTCGGCCCTGATATTCTTGTCCCTGTAGTAGGGGATAATCTGGGCGTTACCTGCGGAAATATTCTCGGCAGAAGCTATGAATTGCTTTCAGAATTGCAGCCTGACGCCTATCTTGTCCTTGGAGATACAAACAGCTGTCTGTCAGCTATCTCCGCTAAGAGACTTCATATCCCGCTTTTCCATATGGAAGCAGGAAACAGATGTAAGGACGAGTGCCTCCCGGAGGAAACAAACAGAAGGATAGTTGATGTTATCTCTGATGTAAACCTTTGCTATTCTGAGTTTGCAAGAAAGTATCTTGCTGATACCGGACTTCCAAAGGAAAGAACATATATGACAGGCTCGCCTATGGCGGAAGTCCTTCGTGGTAATCTGGATAAAATTCAGGCTTCTGACGTTCTTGAACGTATGGGTCTTGAAAAGGATAAGTATATTCTTCTTTCTGCACACAGAGAGGAGAATATCGACACAGAAAAGAACTTTACAAGTCTGTTTACTGCAATAAACGCACTGGCTGAGAAGTATGATATGCCAATACTGTATTCCTGCCACCCGCGTTCAAAGCATAGACTTGAAAAGAGCGGCTTTAAGCTCGACCCTAGAGTAAGAGTAAACGAGCCGCTGGGATTCAATGACTATAACTGTTTGCAGATGAATGCCCTTGCTATCGTTTCAGACTCAGGTACGCTTCCTGAGGAGAGCAGCTTCTATCTTTCAATAGGTCACCCTATCGCAGCAGTTTGTATCCGTACTTCTACCGAGCGCCCTGAAGCACTTGAAGCAGGGGACTTTATCCTTGCAGGAATTACAACAAAAGAACTGCTCAATGCTACAGATATGGCTATCGAAATGAAGCAGAAAGGCGTTCTCGGCAAGCCGTGTCCTGACTATGTGGACGAAACAGTATCAATGAAAGTCGTAAGGATCATTCAGGGATATGTTAATGTAGTCAACAAAATGGTCTGGAGAAAAGATCAGTAAGGAACGTGAAAATATGAAGATATTGGTTACAGGCGCAAAGGGCATGGTGGGAACAGCCCTTGTGAATAATCTGAAAAATATTAGAGATAACAAAAATCGAACAAGACCGAATATTTCTGTTGAAGAAATATATGAGTATGATATAGATTCCACAAAGAAACAGCTTGACGAGTATTGCAAGGAAGCAGACTTTGTTTTCAACCTTGCAGGGGTAAACCGTCCTGAGAATACTGAGGACTTCATGAAAGGAAACTTTGGTTTTGCGTCACAGCTTCTTGATACTCTGAAAAAGTATGATAACAAGGCAACTATCATGCTCTCGTCTTCCATACAGGCAACGCTCATAGGACGATATGACGGAGAATATGGCAGAAGCAAGCTCGCAGGTGAAGAGCTTTTCCGGAAATATGCCGCAGAAACAGGAGCAAAGGTCGCAATATATAGGTTTCCTAACCTTATGGGTCATTCAAGACCAAAGTACAATTCTTTTGTATCAACACTTTGCTACTGCGTGGCTAATGACGAGCCGTATTCCATAAATGACAGAGCAAGTGAGCTTGAGCTTCTTTACATTGATGACCTTGTTGAGGGTATGTTTGATCTTCTTGAGGGCAAGGAAAAGCATTGCGAGTTTGACGGCGTAATGCCTGTCGCAAATGATAAGGGCAGATATTGTTATGTGCCTGTTACTCATAAGGTAACTTTGGGCGAGGTGGTAGATCTTCTTGAAGAATTTAAGCAGCAGCCTAAGACCCTGCTTATGCCTAAAATGCCAAAGGGCTCTTTTGCCAAGAAGCTGTATAGTTTGTATCTGACTTATCTTCCTGCAGATAAATTCAAGTATGCGCTGAAAATGAATGTAGATAACAGAGGCAGTTTTACTGAGCTTGTTCATACAGAGGATTGCGGACAGGTAAGTATAAATATAAGCAAGGCGGGCATCACAAAGGGTCAGCATTGGCACAACTCAAAATGGGAGCTTTTCATAGTTGTCCACGGTCATGGTCTGATACAGGAGCGTAACATAAACACAGGAGAGAAAGTTGAGTTTGAGGTCAGTGGAGATAAGATCGAGGCTATCCACATGATACCTGGCTGGACCCATAACATTATCAATCTCAGTGATACTGAGGATCTTGTTACTGTTATGACCTGCAATGAGATATTTGATCCAAGTCACCCTGATACTTTTGGGGAGCCTGTGTAATGTCAGAATACATAAAATCCCTCCGCCAGCACCTAGGCCACACCCCTCTGCTGCAGGTGGGAGCAAGCGTAATAGTAATAAACCAAGCAGGTCAAATGCTCATGCAGCAGAGAACAGACTGCGGAAGCTGGGGATATGCAGGCGGCTCGGTGGAACTTGGAGAGTCTGTTGAGCAAACAGCCGAAAGAGAGCTTTTTGAGGAAACAGGTCTTAAAGCAAAAAAGCTCGAACTGCTTGGCGTCTATTCAGGTGAAAAAATGCAGTATACTTACCCCAACGGCGATAAGGTGTCAAACGTTGATATCGTCTACACCTGCCACGAGTATACAGGCGAGCTTAAAATGCAGGCTTCTGAGGTGTCGCAGCTTAAATTTATTGATATCTGCGACCTGCCGGAGGATATTTTTCCTCCAAATAGACCTGCTATAGAAGATTACATCAACAAAAATAAAACTTAAAGGAGACACTGTTATGTGCGGAATTGTTGGATTTACTGGAAATAACGAGGCAGCCCCGATACTCTTGGACGGCCTGTCTAAGCTGGAGTATAGAGGCTATGACTCTGCCGGTATCGCTGTAAGAAACGGCGAGGAAAACGCTGAGATCGTAAAGGCTAAAGGCAAGCTGAAAGTCCTAAAGGAAATGACTAACGACGGAAAAGCCGTAAAAGGTGCCTGCGGTATAGGCCATACCCGTTGGGCTACCCATGGCGAACCGTCAACTGTAAACGCCCACCCTCATTGCAGCGACGATGAAAATGTTATCGCCGTACATAACGGTATTATCGAAAACTATCAGGAGCTTCGTGAAAAGCTTATCAAAAAAGGATATACCTTCAAGTCTGAAACCGATACAGAAGTTGCCGTAAAGCTTATCGACTATTATTACAAAAAGTACCTGGGTACTCCTGTTGACGCTCTTAATCATGCCCTAGTCCGTATCCGTGGCTCTTATGCCCTCGCTGTTATGTTTAAGGACTATCCCGGTGAGATATATGCCGCAAGAAAAGACAGCCCTATGATAATAGGAGTAACTGGCGGCGAAAGCTACCTCGCTTCTGACGTTCCTGCAATACTTAAGTATACAAGAAATGTCTACTATATAGGCAATATGGAGCTTGCAAAACTTACAAAGGGCGCAGTTGCTTTCTACAATCTCGATGGCGAAGAAATACAGAAAGAAATGAAAACTATCGAGTGGGACGCAGAAGCTGCAGAAAAAAGCGGATATGAGCATTTTATGCTCAAAGAGATACACGAACAGCCAAAGGTGATAAAGGATACTATCAATTCTGTCCTTGCAGATGGAAATATTAGCTTTGAAAGCGTCGGACTCTCTGACGAGGATATGAAAAATATCCAGCAGGTGTATATAGTTGCCTGCGGCTCTGCCTACCATGTTGGTATGGTGGCTCAGTATGTTATCGAAGAACTGACTTCACTATCTGTCCGTGTGGAACTTGCTTCTGAGTTCAGATACAGACAAATGAAGCTTGCAAAAAATAGCCTCGCTATCATCATAAGCCAGTCGGGCGAAACTGCCGACAGCCTCGCAGCATTAAGACTTTGTAAGGATAAAGGAGTAAAAACTCTCGGTATCGTAAATGTGGTTGGCTCATCGATCGCAAGAGAAGCTGATAATGTCTTCTATACCCTCGCAGGCCCTGAAATATCCGTCGCAACAACTAAAGCCTATAGCTGTCAGCTTGTTGCCGCATATCTCCTTGCAATGCAGTTTGCAAAAGCAAGAGGGGAGATATCAGACGAAAGATTTGCTCAGCTCGTTGAGGAGATCAATACTATCCCTGAGAAGATAGAGAAAATTCTCGAGGATAAGGAGCGCTTGCAGTGGTTTGCTTCAAAGGTAGTGAATATAAAGGACGCATTCTTTATCGGCAGAGGTATCGACTATGCAGTAGGTATGGAGGGAAGCCTTAAACTCAAAGAAATAAGCTACATTCATTCTGAAGCATATGCGGCAGGCGAGCTTAAACATGGCCCTATCAGCCTTATCGAGGACGGAACTGTCGTGTTCAGCGTGGTAACACAGTCTGCACTTTATGAAAAGACCATAAGCAATATGGTCGAGGTAAAAAGCCGTGGAGCAAAGCTTTTCGGACTTACTACCTATGGAAACTATGCTATGGAGGACGTTGCTGACTTCACAGTTTACACTCCAAGGATAGATAACCTTTTTGCGGCAAGCCTTTCAGTAGTACCGCTTCAGCTTTTGTCATATTATGTATCAGTAGGAAAGGGCTATGACGTTGATAAGCCGAGAAATCTTGCAAAGAGTGTTACGGTGGAGTAAAAAGAGAAAAATACTTACAGCGCTGTTTGCAGTGTACATCTTTGCCGTCCTCTGGCTCACACTCATAGACAGACAGTGGGGAGAACGTCAGGCGGAACTTATGCCCTTCTGGGAGGTGCGAAACCTTTTGGAGAACATAAGCATCAAGTATCTGCGGGATTTTTGGCTGGTACAGATTTTCGGAAACATTGCAATGTTTATCCCTTTGGGCGTTTTGCTCCCGTATCTTTTAAACATCACAAAGCTCAAAAAAGTTTTCCTTATGTCCCTTGCCTTTTCGGCAGGTATCGAGATAACGCAGTATATCACAGGCAGAGGGCTTTGTGAATTTGATGATGTTTTCAACAACACTCTTGGGGCTTGCGTGGGGTTCACGTCTTGGCGTTTAAAGATGAGATACAATAAAAAATACAAGAATGAGCAAAGTCCGTGGTGAATGGGCTTTGCTTATTGCAAGCATAGTACAATGGTCAGTATACAAGCTTCCCAAGCTTGGGATGCGGGTTCGATTCCCGTTGCTTGCTCCAAATAGCTGAGCAGACGTTTTGCCACGTCTGCTTTTTCTGTATTTGGTTATTGATTTTTTACAGATTTTATAGTATAATTAGGATTGTAAAAATAATTGCTATCAATAACTTGGTTGGACTTTAGCACGTTCACTTCGTGCAGGCGATGTACTTGTACTTTCAAATGGCGAACTTGTAACAGTTGAATGGGTTCAGCACGAAATTCTTGAAAACCCGATTAAGGTTTATAATTTTGAGGTTGAGGAGTTCCATACTTACTTTGTTGGTGAGTGTGGGGTGCTGGTGCATAATTGGTGTCAAGATGATATTGACGCGTTACGTAATGGTAAGGATTATTATGCATCTTCTGTAGATGAAGCTAGAGAAATGCTTGATGCAATGCCTGAATTAAGTGCACCACCATTAGGAAAAATGGATCCATTTTTTTCTGACCCTAAAGGAACTTATCGTGGAGACCTTCTCAATGCAGTTACAATAAATGAAAAAGGTGAGAAAGTTTTGGCAGACTATATACATCCACCAAATAAAGTAACGAAGCATAAAGCTCATTCTCAAAATCCGCATTATAATTTATATTTTCCGGACGGCACAAAGTCTGCAATTATAATTGATATGGATTAGGAGATGTGATATATGGAATATAACAATTTATTTGACAATATAATGCTAGGAACCAATTGGGTGGAGATATCAAGGTCTAATTTAAAAACTTATTCCGGTATATGTAGAAGAGTTTATGTAAAGGCATATAAGATACGTATTGATTATATTGATTATACATATTTGGAATCATTTGAAGGAGAAGAGAGCTTTTATTTTTCATATAATTGTTCTGATGATGTAATTTTTAATGCTAAGAATTTTATTCAGGGAGAGAATATTCCGTGTTTAAATATAAGTATTGATGAATGGTGCTTTTTGAAAGATGATATGATTCTATCAGAATCATGGAATAACTTTTACAATGACCTGCAATTACATCAATTGCTTTTTCCCAGTAACTTTTCTGAATTTGTTATAAAAACGATATATGCTACAGCAATTTATTTGGGAATTGTTAAAATAACTGATGATGAAAAAACTATACGTAAATCTTTAAAAGAGTATAGATCAGAAATAAATAACGCCCGTAGATTTTTTGATTATTAATATATAAATCAAGCGTTTTATCAATCAGGACGTAATGACGGGTTCAATCGTCAATACCCCGACTTTGAACAGGTACGCATATGTCAACGGCAATCCGATAAGCCTGAACGACCCGTTCGGACTAAGTCCGTTTCTTAACTGGCTTGACGGAATTACGGGACATGATATTCTTGATCTGCTTGGAATGCTTCCGGGTATTGGATTTGTATTTGACGGAATCAACGCTGCTTGGTATGCCAAAGAGGGAGATTATTACAACGCAGCTTGCAGCCTTGTGTCAGCATTGCCAGGAGCGGGCGACGCATTAGGCGTGTTTGCGAAAACAGGAAAGTCATGTAAACTTGTAACTGCATTCCATAAAACAGGATCAGCAGGAAATCTTATGATCGGCTCATATGAATTGGGAAAAACGGCTGATAAATACATAAGTGGAGATGCAAGTTTCACCTGGGAAGAGATAAAGGGCGACTTATTTAAAGTTGCAATGACAGGAACGTCAATGTGGGGTTCTGCAAAGGACTTTGGCACATCTTATTGCTTTGTTGCGGGTACGCTTGTAACTACTGAGGACGGACAAAAGCCTATTGAAGAAATTCAGGTTGGGGATAGGGTTCTTTCCAAGGATGAAGTGACAGGGGAGGTAGAAACCAAAACTGTTACTAAGACCTATATTAATCAAACAACAAAATTAACTCATATAGGTGTTAATGGTGAAGAATTTGCTAGTACGCCGACTCATCCATTCTATGTATATCAACATGGTTGGACACAAGCAGCAAACCTCAGAGCCGGCGATGTGCTTGTACTTTCTAATGGTGAATTTGTAACTGTTGAATGGGTTCAGCACGAGATACTTGAAAAGTCTGTAAATGTTTATAATCTTGAGGTTCAAGACTTCCATACTTATTTTATTGGTGAAAGTGGAGTTTGGGTTCATAATCAAGGTTGTAAAAATGAAAAGACATATCAAACATACACTAAAACAAATCCTGAAACTGGAGAAGTATACTCTGGCAGAACAAGTGGCTATGGGACACCTAAAGAAAATGTTTCAAGGCGAGATAAGAAGCATCATATGAATGACAAAGGATTTGGACCAGCGGCACTTGATAAATCAAGTACCAATAAAGATGCTATCCGTGGTCGAGAGCAGCAGTTGATAGACTCTAATGGTGGTGCTAAATCTCAAAGAGGAACATCAGGCAACGCAATTAATGGTATTAGCCCTAATAACAAGAAAAAGAATCGATACATGAAATCTGCTACAGATGAATTTGGTGAGTTGATATGAGGAGAATAGTTGGGAATGTCGGAGCTTTTAAGCTTCCAAATGGTGAGTATGGATTCGGAAGAATTTTCAAATATGCTGATGTTGCATTTTATAGGCATATTGGTAAGAATGAAAAGGATTTGCCGAAAACTGAAGATTATGCCTTTATTGTGGGGGTTTATAATAGTTCTGTTTCCCTAATGAAGTATGTTGAAAAAAGACCATATGTGACTGAAAGTGAGGTAACTTCTCCACCGACATATATAAGAGATTGTATATCTGGTGAGTATTCCATTTACTATGCAAACGGTGATATTGTTCCATCTACTTATGAAGAATGTAAGAATTTGGAGGTCTGCGCAGTTTGGGAATTAAGCCACGTTATAGATAGATTAATGGGGGATGACAAATGGCAAAAATGTATGGCATTATAAAGATAATCTTTTCTTAATCACGCTTCATTAAGAATTTAGAGCAGTATATTGTAGATTACTGTTCTAAATTATCCCTATAATAGATATGGCTTTATCGTAGTAAACGGCGAAACTATTTCTGCTACGCCTAGTCACCCGTTCTATGTTGATAAACTTGGTTGGACTTTAGCACGTTCACTTCGTGCAGGCGATGTACTTGTACTTTCAAATGGTGAACTTGTAACAGTTGAATGGGTTCAGCACGAAATTCTCGAATCACCTATCAAGGTTTATAACTTTGAGGTTGAGGATTTCCATACTTACTTTGTGGGCGAGTGTGGGGTGCTGGTAAATAATGATTGTAATACAGGAAAATATAAAGAATTACGGGGCGAGGAAGGAAAAGAATCCCACCATATTATTCAAAATGCTTCTGTAAAAGATATGCCTGGATATAGCAGTAGTAACGCTCCAGCTATTTCTTTAGAGGGACCTTCGACGAGGATGGGAACAGAGCACTACAAAGCAACCCAATTCCAAAGTCATAATAATTATGGAGGTACTTATGGTGATGAGAGAAAAGTTGCATATATTTCACTAAGAAAAGCAGGAAAAACTAAAGAAGAAGCTTTTCAAGCAATTAATTACGCTGATAAATATTTTGTTGGTGAGTTGGGTTGGGATTTCACTACTATTACAAGTATTCCGAAAAATAGGAGATGAAAAATATGCATGGATATCAAATACGAACACTTATTGAAAAAATGTATCTAATTCAAAGACTAATAGTGGAACAGAATTGGGACGAACTGAAAAAAACATGTAAAATAGCGTGTGAAGTTGAGGAGATTCTTTATGAAATAAATCAATATCCAGGAAAAATCACATGCTGTGAAAACATTAATGATTTTTTTGATACATTAGTTTTGGGAGATTTCGATGGATTTAACATTTACGCTACAATCGATTTTTGGTATGATAATGAGCAAAGTGATTTATCTATGGAATGTTATGCAGAGTTTTATGGTAGATTATTAAAAAGCATCACGCTTAATAAAGTTCATGTTTTTTGAATGAATACTAGTTGTGATTAATGGCTAGGTGGGGTTAAACTTTTGAGAAATTGGGGCTTTAGTGAGAAATGCCATAATTAGCACGAGATTCTGGAATCACCTATCAAGGTTTACAACTTTGAGGTTGAAGAGTTCCATACTTACTTTGTGGGTGAAAACAGGGTTTTTGTTCATAATGGGTGTGGCGGAAGATTAGGTAAGGAAGAAACAAGGACGCAAAATAGAGAAATTGCTGATACCTTGGAGAATAATGGTTATACAATTACTGGAGGCGGAGGATATCCTAAAGGACATAAAAAGTATCGTAAAGAAGAGTATTTATCTGGTCCAAATGGTAAACGAAAGGGAAGTAATTATGTTGATATAACAGCAGAAAAGGATGGGAAAATTATTAGAATAAATACAGTTGATACATATTCTAATGGAATACCAACTCAAAGGGAACTTAATGCAGCAAATTCTATTAATATGAAAACTCCTAATGATTCCAACATTATTCTTATTCCTAAAGGTAGCGGGATTGGAAATTTATTTGAGATTTTAGGAATAGAATAGGAGTGGTACTAATGAGTTCAGATATTATTAGATTTTTTGCAACTAAGAAAGACATGATAAATCTTTTTCGTGAATATAATGGAAATCTTTTGTTTTATAATGAGAAAGCCGTAAAAAGCGATGAAATAATTACGGTATATCACGATATATCAGAACTTCCTAACTTAGGTATAACACATTGTCAAAATCATTGTTTTGATATTTATGTAGCTATCACTTCGGAAAGCAAGTTGTCAATTAAGGAAGAAATTTTAGCAAATGGTGTTAAGGTGAAAAAAATTAATCGAGAAAATAATGCCGATGCAATACATTTTTTTCCGTCTGCAATTAATGCTGAAGAAAAATCTATAATACATGGTCAATTTGTTGCTATATCTAATAGTTCTTTAGCTAAAAAAATGTATAATAGAATGTGTTATATTGTAAAAAAACAATGTCAGGGTTATTGTGGCTGGTGGATAGGAAAAGAAGCTATGGAGTTGTATGGAAATTACAGATTTATTACAATAGGGGTTGGGGAGCCGGAATTGTACGATTTCAAAATCACAGATGATTAGTTGATTGAAATACTAAAGCTATAGGGCAATTTCTGTAAATAATTATAAGGCAGTTTGATATGCAGAAGAATACCATTGATCCTTTTAACAATGGCAATAATTCTAACTAATATCTGTCGCTTGTCGACAGATATTAGAGATATTGCTATGAAGAATAATTTGGTTGAAGAAATCGAAGTCGGCGATAAGGTTCTTTCGGAGGACGAAACAACAGGTGAAGTAGCTGTTAAAACGGTTACTGAAACTTATATCAATGAGACAGACGAGCTTATTCATATTGGTGTAAATGGTGAAACTATATCTGCAACGCCGACACACCCATTCTATGTTGATAAACTTGGTTGGACTTTAGCAAGAAGTCTCAGAGCCGGAGATGTTCTTGTACTTTCAAATGGTGAACTTGTAACAGTTGAATGGGTTCAGCACGAAATTCTCGAATCACCTATCAAGGTTTATAACTTTGAGGTTGAGGATTTCCATACTTACTTTGTTGGTGAGTGTGGGGTGCTGGTGCATAATAAATGTACTAATGTACAGGGCTCTGGACATGGTCAAGAACCTAAACATAAAGATACAATTGATGCTACAATGGATGATTTTGCACAGTTTGGATACGGAACTAATGGAAAAGGCGGAGACTATGATGCGATTTATGGAAATAAAGCATTATCTACTGCTGGATTAAAAGGATCGCAAAGACCAGATATAATTACAGTAAGAACAGAAAACGGGAAAACAATTTATGATATATACGAGTTTGCTAGTCCATCCCAGTATACTGGTTCTACTGCATATAATAATCTAAGAAAGAAAATATCGGCAATGCAATCCCAAAATCCGAATACTGATACAGAATTTTTTAAATTTCATTTATTTGATTGGGGGTCATATTAAAAATGATTATACATAGTAATGATGAATCATTAATATGCCAATTCAATATGAACTATTATCATGATTTGCCACGTTATTTAGCTTTTCAAAGTGAAAAAATATTTTATAACTTTGGATATGAAATAAAAAAAATATATTGGGCAAAAGGAAAAAAACTATGGGCACCACCTTATAAAAGATATAAAGTGTTGCTTGAGTCAGATGAATTTTTAAATCTTGATTTTCAATCAGATTTTAATAGAAAAGATTTTGAGCCTCAGACTAGATTAGATATAGATGTTAATACAAGATATATTAATTCATTGGGAGTGATTAAATATAGTATAATAATAAACGATAAGCAACTATTAAGTAATATTTGGAATGCTTACAAAACGCTAATAGAAATAATTTCTAAAATCGAAAATATAAGCATATCTGGTTATTCGTTTTTGTTGCCAAATTATTATGGAGCGGTTTCATTTGCTTCAGGTATACTGCGTAAAATGAATATGCCGTGTTCCTTAAATAATTTAGCCTCTTGGTATTCGAGTTCAGATTTGGTTAATAGCACGATTGGTTTAATTAATTGTTTTTCAGATCTGACCGAATATCAAAATCAATTTTTGATGAATATCTTTGGTAATGACAATGTCATTAAATTTAGCAATATTACAACCTTTTACAATTCATATGCTGAAAATCTGAATATTGCAGATTATATAGCATCTGACAATTATAATGAAATTTGTAATATGTTAGAACAGAAATTACCTTTTAAAAGACATGTTTACCACAAAGAGTTATAATATTTAACATTTTGAGTGCATGGTGCACGCGGCTTGCATAAAAAATTACCGCGTGCATCAATGTGGGGTTCTGCAAAGGACTTTGGCACATCTTATTGCTTTGTTGCTGGTACACTTGTGACTACTGAGGACGGACAAGAACCGATAGAAGAAATTCAGGTTGGGGATAGGGTTCTTTCCAAGGATGAAGTGACAGGGGAGG
>ENA-OYZH01000050-OYZH01000050.1-human-gut-metagenome-genome-assembly--contig:-NODE-50-length-37521-cov-13.368201_pt1 | contig 37521 bp, 30 predicted proteins | sample MGYA00244072_ERZ653468 | MGnify/ENA primary metagenome ERZ653468 (study PRJEB26926, sample SAMN06165161) | human gut metagenome | biome: ENVO:00009003; feature: ENVO:2100002; material: ENVO:00002003...
AGCTGGACTATCATGTACGCTGTTTGTTAGACGAGTTCGCCAATATTGGCGAAATTCCGCAGTTTGAGAAGCTCATAGCGACGATCCGAAGCCGTGAAATAAGTGCGTCGATCATCTTGCAAGCTAAGAGCCAGCTAAAGGCTATCTACAAAGACAATGCAGACACGATCGAAGGCAACTGTGATACGATGCTGTTTTTGGGCGGTAAGGAGAAGTCCACGCTGAAAGAGATCTCCGAAAGTCTCGGCAAGGAAACTATCGACAGTTTCAACACCTCTACCAACCGTGGACAGTCGGAAAGTTACGGAATGAACTATCAGAAGCTCGGAAAAGAGCTGAAAAGTCAAGACGAATTGGCGGTCATGGACGGCGGTAAATGTATCTTACAGGTGCGAGGAGTGCGTCCGTTCTTCTCGGATAAGTTTGACATTACCCGTCATAAGCAATATCCAATGCTCTTGGACGATAATCCTGAGATGGGGTTCAACATCGAAAAATATGTGAGTGACCAAAAGGCGATGCGTTTGAGACTGTCTCGACAGGTAAAGTTCACGGGGTATGGTGTTGATATGACGGCCGCCGGACAGGAAGTTACAACAGTATCAGCAACAGAAACAGAAACCGCTGATACTCAAAATTCTGAGGGAACCGACGAAAAAGAGATATATGTCGGCTTTTAACTCAGACAGTGAAGAAACCGAATAAAAAGAGAATCGGTTGAAGCTGCGGACAATCTTTACTTTATTTTTTGAGGGAGACTTTTTACCTATGAACGAACTGAATATTTCTGCGGTCGATGCAACCGCAATGGAGACAGCAGCCACTACCTCTGCACCGAAGCACAAGTGGCTCTCTAAGCTCACCCGTGGTGCAAAGAAGGCAACCATGTTCTGCACAATCGCAGGCGTTATGGCATCTGCCTGTGCAACTCAGGCATTCGCAGCAGGCACGGGTGCTGTTGATACTTCTTCTTTCATTTCTACTGCGTGTACCGTTCTCAAGAGCGTTATCTGCCTGATCGGTGCAGGCGTTGGTGTATGGGGCGTTGTAAACCTTCTTGAAGGTTACGGTAATGATAACCCCGGTGCTAAAGCACAGTAGTGATATAGAAGTTTTTTCTCCCTTAGTGTAGTCGCATAACACCGTCGGTTATGCGACCTTTTTTCCATATTTGCCTGTTTCAACGGATATAGTCGATACCGCCACATCAAAGCGATAGTGAATGACAATATCCTGGATTCGCTTTCCGCTGGACTTGTCTGCTTCATGGACTACTATCCTGTCGATCAGTTCGTGCATGATCTTCGGAGTAAGCACCGTGATATGCTCATACTGCTTGATGACATTGAGGAACGCCGTTACATCAGAGGACTTCTGTTCAGCCGTTTCGACAAAGGCGGTAAGCTCCGCAACAGTGGCTTTCAGCTTTGCCTGTTCTTCCTCATATCCTGCCGACATCATCGTGAAACGCTCGTCCGACAGTCTGCCGAGGACATTATCCTCATAGAGCCTTGTAAAGAGCTTGTCCAGTTCAGCGATACGCTTTTCAGCCTGTTTCAGCGTTTTCTTTGCTTTTGTAAGCTCTGAGGATTTACGCTGTACGGAACTGCTCATGACACGCTTGACAAACTCCTCCTCATTGCCTCTGACCATCGTCAGGAGCTTGTTCAGCTCACCGAGGACGATCTCATTCAAGACACAGGTGCGGATATAATGCACCGAGCATTTATCCTGTTCCTTTGCGTAGGTGGAGCATCTCATGTGTTCCTGTTCGGGACGCTCATTCTTACGGCGGCTCAGGTACATCTTCTCTCCGCAGTCAGCACAGTAAACCATTCCTGCGAACGGATTCACTACTTCGCATTTCTGCGGTCTGCGCTTATTCTTGCGAAGCTCCTGCACCAAGTCGAATGTTTCCTGAGTAATGATAGGCTCTTGCGTATTCTCGAAGATCTGCCACTCGTCCTCCGGATTGTAGATGATCTTATGTACCTTGTAGGACTTCATCTTTGTGCGGAAGTTGACCGTGTGACCGCAGTATTCAAGCCTTTCGAGGATATGGGTGATCGTATTCGCTCCCCAGCGGTAGGTCTTGGCGTTATGCCGTCCGTTGTCACGACCTTGCGACAATGCGTAGGCAGTCGGCGTAGGGATACCCTGTTCGGTCAAGATACGGGCAATTTGCACCGGACCGTAGCCGTCAATGCAGAGCTTGAATATCTTGCGTACCACCTCAGCAGCAGGCTCGTCAATTACCCACAGGTTCTTGTCGGTATCTGACTTCTTGTAGCCGTACACGGGTGGACACAGGTGCTTGCCCGACTGTCCCTTTGCCCTGAACACCGCACGAATCTTCTTACTGCAATCACGGGCGTACCAGTCATTAAAAATGTTCTTGAAAGCAAGCAGTTCGTTCTCGGACTTTGCAGTATCGACATTATCGTTCACAGCGATATATCGCACATCGTAGTCGGGAAACACCATTTCAATCAGCTCACCCGTTTTCAGGTAATCACGACCTAATCGGCTCAAATCCTTTGTTATGACCGTAGCGACCTTGCCGTCCTCAATGTCCGTCATCATCGCTTTGAAGCCATCACGCTCAAAAGTAGTTCCACTCACGCCATCGTCCACATAGAACACCGTGTTGCGAAAGCCGTTGTCATCGGCATACTTCTGGAGGATAGCCTTCTGATTTGTGATACTGTTGCTCTCACCGTCGAGCATATCGTCCTGGCTCAGACGGCAGTATAAAGCTGTTATCTTGTCTGTCATATTAACCTCACTTTCCGACAGGATACAGCAAGCTATTATCATTATAGCGCACCATATTTCTTTTTTCAATGCGCCGATATTCCAAAATCAAACAGCCTGCTTGTCCTGTTCTTGTCCGGATTCACCGAGCATTTTCTCGCAGTCCTCTGTGATGAGCCTTGCAAGAATATCGCTCAGGCTCTCCCGAAAAGCTGGGTTAAAGACCGTTTTCACTCTGTAAGTCGTATGCCCGATATGATACTCGGACACGTTATCTGTTACCGCAACGGCGGCAGTTGTTGTTTCGTTCATAGCGAATTTTTCTCCTTCAGCTTGTCTTTATCTACACATTTGGATTTGAGGGTTTCGCTTTATCTCTCTGCCCTCATATTCATAGCCGTGAGGAACTGCATTGCTGCTGCCCCTATCATAGCTATCGTCTTGTTGTCGGATATATGTTAATCCGAATACGGAGTGTGCTTGTTATCGAAGAACGTAGTCTGATAGTCGGCATTATCGTCGCTGTCGGAATCATCGTCCTCATCGCCGTTGGTATCGGCAGAGCTATCGTCAGCAAGCTCAGCGATCTGGTCATAAGTCATACCGCTTGCGGTCAGCTTACCGATCAGCGTATGCTCTATGGTTGCAGTATCGACAAGCTCTTGTCCCTCTAAGCCGTAAAGCTCAGAGAGCATATCGTAAGCGATCTGCTTGCTCTCCATGATGACCTTGCGTTTACGTTCGAGAGCTGCCTTGATAGACTTCTCGTAGCTGTCGAGCTTCGCCTGGTTGTCTTTCAGATTACCACGCATTTACTTCACCTCACATTTTATTGGATTTAGGGAAAATACCCTATGCTAATATTATAGCGCGAATCGCTGTTCTGTGTCTATTGATATTGCGCTCAAACTTTCTGTTTCACTTGCATTATCCAGTTCGACATATTGTTATGGGGAAAATGAAAAAAGCTGCGGAGCGGAGTTCGCTCACACAGCTTGTGGGGATATTCAGTTTTTAGTTTGTAAGTTTTAATACTCTTGCCTCCCAAGAAGTACGAGCAACAAGATATTCATGATTAGGATACTGTTCTATCTCATATACAGTCCAGACCCCATCTGTTGTTTTACAGACCACTTTCCATGTTTCTTTATATGGTTGTATTTCGGTATAGCTGGTTTCCTCATATACCTTACCGTCAAAGCTAAGTTTATTGCCAGTATACTCTGCTCGTCTTAGATTACTATCTCTTATTCGCAGACCTAATATAACACCTATTATGACCAGTATTATAATTGACAAGATAATTGTAACCTTCTTCTTTTTAGTCATAGTACACCCCGATTATTTGAAATGATAAATATTGGCAAGCCGAGTGCTTACTCTCACTTCTACATTATACCATTCTGTCCCCCAAAAATCAATATCTACTTTCATCAAACTGCCGCCCAGACTGCGCAATAACTGCGCCGTACCAGTTTAGAATATTGACACCGATGATGATTGAGAGCATCACGCAGGAGCGTGAGCGAGTATGACCGCCGACCAATGCGGCGGAGATGATAAGTCGCATAGCTCCAAATTCGCTGACGGAGCATCGAAAGCCTGCGAGATACAGAGATACAGCAGGCAGAAAACTGCGCGACAGCGCAACAAAAATAGCAAGCATTGTATTTTGCGCCGCACACGGACGAAAATACAAATGCTTGTTGGGGACACCCCAAGCCCCGAAAAAAGACCGCACAGCGGTCAATAAAATCGGCTAACGCCGAAATAGAGATAAAGGAGACACCACTATGGATACCGAGAAGAAAAAGCGTGGGAGACCACGCAAGCAGAAGTTTTTTGAAAACTCAGGTATGAGCTATGAGGGAGCTATCAACTATGCTCTGGATAAAGATGTGCAGTCCGAGCTTGATGATACCCTTGCACACAAGGCAGAGAACGAGCTTACGGACGATGAACGCAAGTACCTGAAACGCAAGAGGGAGAAGAAGTCCTACACCCTTAACGTGAGGTTCACGGAATCAGAAATGCAGGATATACTTGCTAAGTGTGAACAGTACGGCTATAAGAACAAGACCGAGTATATCCGTGACTGCGTGAGGGCGAGGGTTGATCTTGCTCCCGACAGCGGTAGACTTGCCGAGGTCAACAAGGCTATGAAACGTATCGGAACGAACATCAATCAGATAGCGGTACGGCTTCACAGCACAGGCAACTTTTACACAGATGATATGACCGAGATAAAGAAAGGAGTCGGAGAGATTTGGCGGTTACTTCTATCCATAGCATCAAAGCAACAGTCGGCGCAGCAATCGCTTACATCACAGACGGAGATAAGACCGTCAACGGCGTATATGTCAGTTCTTATGCTTGCAGAGCCGACAGCGCAGGGGCAAGCGAAGATTTCCGAGCTGTCCGAGACAGAGGAACAGGGCGAACAAAAATCCTTGCATACCACCTGATACAGAGCTTTGCTCCTGGCGAAGTTACTCCCGAACAGGCTATGCAGATTGGAGAGGAGCTTTGCGACCGTTATCTGAAAGGCAATTATCAGTATGTCATTGCTGTTCATCATGACAAGTCGCACCTGCATTGCCACATCATTTTCAACAACACAAATCTGTATAACGGACTTAGCTTCACCACCGAGCATAATCAGGGCAGGAAGTCGGAAAGAGCGTGGGCAGAGCTGCGTGAGATTTCGGACGAGATATGTGCCGAACACGGCTTATCCGTTATTGAACCGATTGGTAAGGGTGTATCACATTATGAGAATGAAATGCAGAAAGAGGGCAAGTCGTGGAAAGAAAAGCTCCGTGTCAGGATTGCAGAAGTCATGCTTTACAGCCGTGACTTTGCTGATTTTCTCCGCAACTGCACCGCCAGCGGCATCGAGTATGTTTATACTCCGAAGAACAAATACAAGCTGAAATTCAAACTGTCTGGTGACGGTCAGCAACGCTTTACAAGAGCCGAAACGCTGGGCGCAGATTACACTGCTGAACGGATCGCCGAGCAGATAGCGGAGATACAGGAAAAGCTGTCAGCGGCGAATGTCACTCCCGATATGCTTATCGAACCGCCGAAGCCTGTTGCTGTTCCCAAGCCTGAGCCGAAGCAGACACAGACAGTCACCGCACCGACAAAGCCGAAACAATCTGCCGAGCCTGAAACTATCACCGAAACAAGTGAAACCGCAAAGAGAAAAGCTGCTGCGGAACAGGTTGAGAAGTTCTTTGCAGCCCGACGGGCAAGACAGCAGGCAGAGCTTGCCCTGCTTAACCGAACTTCTGCCAAGCCCGCCGAGCCGAAGCCTGAACCGTCTACCCCGACACCACAGCCCACACCTACCAAGAGCAAAGCACCTGAAAAGAAAGAAGATGTATGGGCAGAGATTAGGGGTATGCGTGATTGCGACAAGATGATCGCTGACCTTGAAGCTGGCGGAATCACATCGCTTGACGATCTCAAGGGCTTCTTCTGGAATTTCAAACACCCTGATGACCACACGGACGAGCTTGCCGAGCTGAACGCCAAGATCAAGCCGATTGAAAAGCTCATCAATATGATGATACAGCATTCTCAGAACTATGCTACATACAAGGAGTATCAGGAGCGTTCGGCATTTACACAAAAGAGTTTCCGCAAGAAGAATGCTGCCGCTATCGACGCATTTGAAGAAGCCGACAAGTATATTGCCGAGCATATCAAGCCTTATTACATCAAGGGCAAGCCACCGAAACTGAGCGACCTACAGGCGATGTCTGCCAAGCTGAAAAAGAAATACAATGCTCTGGTGCCTGAGCATAATGCTTTTCTCAGAAGAAAGGCGGCGGCATCGCAGTACTCTCGTCAGGTACGAAAGTATCTTGACGATCAGCGTCAGCAGGAGCGTAACAGGCAGTATCAGGAGAGAAAACGCTCTCAGCAGAAAAAGAAAGACTATCTCGAATAACAGAAAGGACACAGATTTATGAGTAAGATTGGATATATCCGTGTATCTACGGAGCATCAGGAAACAGCAAGACAGCAGGAAATCATGGGCAACTACAAGGTTGACCGCATCTTTTCCGAGAAGCTGTCAGGAGCGAACACCGACCGTCCTCAGCTCAGGGCTATGCTTGACTATGTGCGTGAGGGCGATACCCTGTATGTAGAGAGCATCAGCCGTCTGGGACGCTCCACAAAGGACTTGCTGAACATCATCGACACGCTCAATGACAAGGGTGTTACCCTCATCAGCCACAAGGAGAAGATCGACACCGACACGCCTACGGGCAAATTCATGTTGACCGTGTTCGCAGCCCTCTCACAGTTAGAGCGTGAGCAGCTCAAACAGCGACAGCGTGAGGGTATCGAGATCGCTAAGGCTCAGGGCAAGTACACGGGACGGAAACCTCTCCCCACCGACTGGACGAGGTTCGGGCAGCTCTATGGGGAATGGAGAGCGAAGAACATCACAGGCAGGGATTTTATGCGTAGAATGGATATGTCGGCAAATACCTTTTACCGCCGTGTAAGGGAGTATGAACTCCGTCACGGTATCACCGAGCAGACCTCTGCTTGACCGGTTGGCAAACGGAAAAGCCCCACAGAGCCGTCCGAGCTTGCAGAGCGGAAAACTAACCGCTGAAAAGAAAAAGCCCTCAGAAACGCTTACAGAGCGTTTCCGAGAGCTTGCGGTTATTCAGTTCCAATAGGGTTTGTGCTTGTTGTGGTATGCTCCACAATGCCTAATCAGACTTGTGTGGAACGGAAAACGGGTGCGCCAATAGGCTATGGTTTACTGAATAGGGTTATTCACGATACCCACAAACAGCGGAAGTCCCGTATCACTCATGATTTCAAATATAAATGGTCTGTCCAGTATGAACTCCGCATGATCTTCGGGTGCGCCCGCACCGTCATACATCATTACTGTCAGGGAAGCCGCTTTGCAGCCCTCTTCGTCGATCATTACTCTTGTGTCTTGTTCCGCCTTGCTTAAAAAGATCTCTTCCGTACTGTCTGTAAGGGGAGTAAAATCCGATTTTCCGGCATCAAATATATCTGTAATTCCGAGCGCATTCAGTCCGTCACGCAGATCAATATTTGAAGAAACATCAAATTTCGGAACAGATATATTGACCGTCACATACTTATTGTTCGGGTAGTCCCATGTACTGAGCATCAGCTCTCCAAACTGTTCATCATTCAGCAGATCTTCGGGAGTGTAACCCTCATCGGGAAGTATCAGCTTCATGTGACCATTGTTTTCAAGCTGTAAGCTTACAGAAGAAAAATGATCACCCCAATAGTAATTCATATCCCTCTCTGCATTCAGGAAGTCACACTGTACATCACCATTCGGAGCATGAAATGCAGCCTGCTTTGTATTCTCGGCTGAAAACTGATTGACCCATTTTCCGCTGTAATTCACGGTAGATGCAAGAGCCAGTACCATTTCGGGGTTCATTTTTATATCCGATACATAGTTTTCAAGAAGCCCGTCTGTCTGTTCATTCATCCAGTCTTGCATCAGCTTGTTGTACTTTTCATCAATAGGATCACCCGTGTATACTGATGAATAATAGTTATCTGCAATAGATCTGATAGTTCCATCATTATAGTCAATATCATCATTTGTCCAGAGTGATGTTGCAAGAACACACTTTGCCATTCCATCGTCCATGTAATTAGCCTGCCATATAGACCTTGCGTGAGAACGCAGAGTATCTATATCTTTCTGGTGCAGAACATCGAGTATCTGCTGTCTGCTGTTTCCGTCAGTTATCTCAGCCGACATACCGAGTGCCATATACAAACTAAGCGGAGAATAAACTACATTGTCTGTTTCCGAGCCTGTCAGAAATGTTTGTGAACTATTCAAGAAGAATGTATCAAATCCGTCCTGATAACCCTCCGGCTGCTTTCTGAGTTCCAGCCGTGCTTCATTCCACTCATTATACACAGGCTCATAGGTTTCCCAATCGGGATATGCAGTTTCGTCAGGATACATGGGCATTTCGGGATATTCCGCCGCTGCAAGGAGCATTGCATTAGTATCGACCTTGCCGGAGGGAGTGTTCAAGGTATCACTGCCTGTTTTCGGAAGTAAAGCAACACAGGCAATTACCGCTGCCGCACATACACCGCCAAGTGCTGTCCACTTGAAGATACTGCTATTTTTCTTTTTAGCTGTCAGCTCAGGTACGAGCTTTTCATCTGTATCACCGATCACATCAAGAAGAATATCCTTGTTTTTCATACGCCTACACCTTCCATTTCTAAGTAGTTTTTCAGTTTGTCTCTTACACGCTGTAATATCATCTTGACAGCCCCCTCAGATATGTTATTCCGTTTTGCTATCTCAGCTACTGGCATCATATACCAATATCGCAGGAGAAATATCTTTCTGTTTTTGTCGGAGAGACTGTGAAGAAAGGTGTCCATAAGCTCCTTTAGTGCGAGCCTGTCCTCAATGGGAGTATCTTCACCGATACATTCTCCCAGTTCATCAAGACATAATGTAACTTGTCCACCGCCATACTTTTGTGATCTATCCTTGCGGTATTTGTCGATTGCGAGATTACGGGTGATCTTACCTAAGAATACCGCTAATCGGCTCGGCTTTTCAGGGGGCATAGTATTCCAAGCACGAAGCCAAGTATCATTAACACATTCCTCTGTATCCTCTGCTGAGTGCAAAATGTTGTTCGCAATGGTACTGCAATAACCGCCGTATTTCGTCTGGCTCTCTTTTATCGCAGACTCATCTCTCTGCCAGTAAAGCTCTATGATATGAAGATCTTCCATAGCGCACCTCCTCGATGCCCCTTCACCCTTATAGACGAAATCCATATCGCTCAGGTAACGGTCATTTTGAAATAATTTCTATGATTATTATACCACAGATAACCCGAATACGCAAATTCCCAAAAGTGTATCACTTGAAAAGAAAAAGCCTGATCCCCGTATCACAGAGATAAGACCTTTCCTCAATAGTTATATGTGATTACTCCTGAACCTCACGCATCAGAGCCACTCCGTCCCTAAAACCGACCATGTAAGCAGCTCTCATTTCAGCAGCGGCAGTTTCGCTCACGCAGTCGAGAATACGGTGGAATATATCAATCTGCTCCTCACTGAGCGACTCCTCGAACGGAATACAGAGAGCATCAAACTCGTCAGAGAACTCAGCGGAGTGAATATCTCCCACACGGAGGTTGTAAATCATATCAATCATTGTAAGCATCCTTTCGGTAATTATTCAGCTTGCTGTACCTGTCTTACAATGTTTATCTGAAAACTTCTTTATGCCTACTGTCGTAAATCCCAGGGCATGAAGCAGCTCATGTCAGGTCTTGGTCTGATTCTCCTTGCAATCGTCCTTGTTCCTGTTCTTGAAACAATGATGACGGGCGCAATTTAAGTGACGTTCTGACCTGAATATAAGCAGATTAGCTACATAGCGGTGGGTTTTGCATTGCAATAATGGGTTTTGGGTAAGCAATCTGCACTCTCAGATATGAAAGGGAGTGAAAATATAAATGGCAATAAATATCGGATATTTAACTGCCAATAAAACAAGTGCAGGAGATGAAGTGTACACTCCATTCTATGCGGTAGAGCCGTTAATGGAATTTCTGCCGAAAGACAAGAAAATATGGTGCCCGTTCGATGAAGAATGGAGTGCGTTTTATCAGTATCTTACCGAACAGGGGTTTTATGTGGAACGAAGCAGCTTGAAAGATGACAAGGATTTTTTTCACTTTGAGCCTGACGAATGGGATATTCTCGTAAGCAATCCCCCATTTTCTAAGAAGAATGAAGTCCTGAAACGAGCTTTTGCTTTTCAGAAGCCTTTTGCTCTGCTCTTGCCCGTGAACAGTATTCAGGGTAAGGCACGATACAAGATATTCAACAATGAGATTCAGATGCTTTGCTTTGATAGTCGGGTTGACTATCACACACAGCAGAATATGCTCTTTACAACAAAGGGCAATCATTTCGGATCTGCGTATTTTTGCAGAAACCTTCTCCCCACAAAACTGGAATTACGTCAGCTTGTGAAATATGACAGACCATTGATGAATTCCTCGGAGAGGGGTGATGAATAAATGGGAGTAATCAGCGATGCGATTGATGCTTTGGAGGATTGGTGCTGTGACTTATTCAAGGACGGCATAAAATCTCAGTTTGACGGAATTTCCGATCTTCTGACTGATACATTTGCTCAGACAACAGGTTCGGGAGCAAAGGGAAACCTTGTATCAAACTTTCTAACAAAGCACCCTGCTCAGTTTACGGGTACTGCCGGAAGTGCGCCGACAGGCTACGGAATTTGGGCAACTATCGAAACGCTCTGTAACAATGTTGTAGTCCCTATTGGAGGTTTCATTCTTACAGTCATCCTCTTGAATGAGCTTTGTCAAATGGTCATTCGGGGAAACAATTTCAAGGACTTCGACGATTCGATCTTTATAAAATGGATCATCAAAGCCTTATGCGGTGTAATACTTGTAGCCAACACATATTACATCGCTTCCGCACTATTTTCGTTTGGCACAAATGTATGCTCTAACGGACTTGCCACGCTGTTCGGCAGCGGTGACTATCTATCTAAAAGTCTTGCGATAAAGAAATCAGCTCTCAATAGCTTAGGCTTGGGAGAACTGATGACGGTGTGGTTCATATCCCTTATTGTTCATCTGGGAGTGATGATACTTATTGTTGCAATCGTAATTACACTTGCAAGCCGTATCATCGAGGTGTTTATGTATCTCAGCATTGCACCTATTCCTATGGCAACAATGATGGACAGCGGAGAATGGGCGAGCATCGGTAAAAACTGGATAAAGCAACTTTTAGCTCTTTCTTTCCAGGGTTTCTTTATCGTAGTCGCACTCGGTATCTTCAAAACGCTGTTTAGCAATATGATCGCTACGCTCAATTCAAGCAAGGACGGTGTGATAATGCAAATGGCAATGCTAATGGGATACACGGCAGCACTTATCTTTACCATTCTGCGTACAGGAGCTATCAGCAAAAGTGTGTTTAACGCACATTGACCTTGAACAAGATTGGAGGATTTATGGCACATTATGTACAAATCCCTAAAGACCTGAACGACATCAAAGAGAAGTTCATTATGGGATTTACCAAAAGACAGGTAATATGCTTTGGTATCGGTCTTGTTCTCGGAGCGCCTGTTTTCTTTCTGACGAAAACAGCTATAGGAATGTCCGGGGCGATATTCGCTATGGGTGCAGTCGCTGCTCCTGCGATACTCTGTGGACTTTATAAGAAAAATGGTGTTTTCTTGGAAAAACAGGCAAAATATATGCGTGAATACTTTACAAGACCTCGAAAGCGGTATTACCGCACAACAAACATATTTGAGTGCTTTGAAAGGCATATCGAATACACAAGAATCAAGAAAAAGCTGAGAGATGCCGAAAGAAAAGGCTGATACGGCTTACTATATAGTACACTTTCGGTGTCTCCGCTTTTGAATACAAACGGAGGTTACCAATGGGCTTTAGAAAGAGAAATGCCAATAAAAGTGATAACCGCAGCAAAGCAAAGGTTGTCATGGGCAAGCCAGCCTCTCAGCTTACAAAAGAGGACAAAAAAATACTTTCCGCACGAATAGCGGAAATCAAGAGTGCTAATGGCGGTAAGACTACGGTGCAGAACACGATTCCATATATGTGTATGTATAAGGACGGTGTTTGCCAGGTATCGGAGAACTTCTTCTCTATGACGGTACAGTTTTATGATGCCAATTACTCTATTTCGGAGTTTGAGGAACAGAACAATATTTTCAGTAAATACTGTGATGTTATCAATCTCTTTGACAATACGATCAAATTCCAGCTTACCTTTGAAAATCAAAACAGATCAAAGGAAAAGCTCGTAAAAACGGTGCAGATACCCGAACAGGACGATGATTTCAATGCGATCCGCAAGGAGTACAGCGAAATGCTGACCGATAAGCTGATGAAAGGCTCTAACGGTCAGTCGGCAAGAAAGTTCCTGACATTCGGTATCGAGTCCACATCATACAAGGCAGCAAGGGCAAAGCTGATGAGCATAAAGAATGATATTATCAAAGGATTTAAGGCTTTTGGTGTTGAAGCTGAATTACTTGACGGCAAGCAAAGGCTCGAAGCCCTGTACTATGCTCTCAATCCCTACAGAAACTCCCCCTTCATTTTCAATTGGGACTCTATGCTTAAAGCTGGAATGGACACGAAGGACTTTATCAGTCCTCCATCACTAAAATTCAACAAGGCAGATTTTGAGATCGGCAATGCCTACGGTGCTGTATGGGGTATGAATATCCTTGCCGGAGAGCTGTCGGACGAGATATTAAAGGACTTCCTTGAAATGCAGAACCTTTTCTGCGTGAATATTCATGTTGATCCGCTGGACCAGATAGATGCCCTGAAATTCGTCAAAAAGAAGCTCACCAATGTGGAGCAGATGAAAATCGACGAACAGAAAAAGGCTTCGCAATCGGGTTATGATCCCGATATTCTTCCTCCTGCGATCAAGATGTATATCGAGGACATTGAAAAGCTCCTCGCTGATCTGAACAGCAAGAATGAGCGTCTTTTTCATATCAGTATTTCACTGAGAGCTTATGCAAAAAGTAAAAAGGAGCTGAAACTTCTTTCTGAAATGCTGAAGCGTGTCTGCCAGAAGAATAACTGCACGATGTTTCCCTATGATTATCGACAGGAACAGACACTCGTTTCCACACTTCCGCTGTGCTATAACGAGATTCCTGTCCGCCGTGAGATGCACACAAGCGGTATCGCTATCTTCGTGCCGTTTACCACTAAAGAGCTGTTTCAGGACGGACAGGCTACCTATTACGGAATCAATACGCTGTCGGGAAATATGATCCGTGCCAACAGGTCAAGGCTCAAAAATCCGAATGGACTTATCCTCGGTACGCCGGGTGCAGGCAAGAGTTTCAGCGTAAAGCGTGAAATACTCGACTGCTTTCTTACAACAGTTGATGACATAATCATCTGCGACCCCGAAGGAGAGTATTTTCCGCTTGTTTCGGCTCTGCACGGACAGCTTATCAGAATTGCAAGCAATTCCGAACAGCATATCAACCCTATGGACATTACCATTGACGATTATCTGTTCAGCAATCCTATGGAAGTGATCGCAAATAAGTCCGACTTCCTGATTTCGCTTTGTGAGATCATTGTCGGAGGTCGCTACGGTCTTTCCGCTGAGGAACGCTCTGTTATCGACAAATGTGTTCAGAGCATCTACAAGCATTTTATCGAAAATGAGCCGACGCCTGAAAAGATGCCGCTTCTCTCCGATTTGCAGCAGGAGCTTAATAATGAAGGCGAAGTCGCTCTGCGTGTAGCAAATTCTCTTGAAATGTTCGTAAACGGCAGCCAGAATCTCTTTAATCACTGCACCAACATTGATATGAGTAATCGTATCATCTGCTTTGATATTAAGGAGCTTGGCAATCAGCTAAAAAAAGTAGGTATGCTGATCGTTCAGGATACGGTATGGAACAGAGTATCAGCTAACCGTGAAAAGAAAAAAATCACTCGCTACTACATTGATGAGTTCCACCTCCTTCTGAAAGAGGAACAGACAGCGAAGTACAGCGCAGAAATATGGAAGCGTTTCCGTAAGTGGGGCGGTGTGCCGACAGGCATCACGCAAAATGTCAAGGACTTGCTTTCTTCTCAGGAGGTTGAGAACATCTTTGATAACTCGGATTTTGTATATATGCTGAACCAGGCAGCCGGAGACAGAGACATTCTCGCTGAAAAGCTCCATATTTCAAAGGAGCAGATGAAGTTTGTAACAAACAGCGGTCCGGGCGAGGGACTTATCCGCTATGATAAAGTGCTTTTGCCGTTTACAGACCATTTTCCGATGGATACAGAGATGTATAAACTTATGACCACGAAACCTACTGAGGGTGCGTAAACTGCGCAGATTGGAGGATTTATGAGCTTACAGAGAGAAGAGAATAACCTCCGTAGAGCGCAGGCTCGTTTCGACAAAGTCAGCAGACGGTCGAAGCAGTTTCAGATAGACTTCCGCCGTGAAGCAAACAGCAGAGGTCGCTTTCATACCCGTGCATATATCGTCCGTGGTGAGAAAACGCATCACGGCGGTCGGGGTATCGTCCATAAGTTTGCAAATGCAAAATACCGCATTCAGGGCGATAAACCGTCAGTCACACGGACGATCAAATCATGGCAGCCAAAGACATTCAAGGGAAAGCTGTTCAAGGCAAACGTCCGTGCTGTGAATTTCGCAGTACATGATGTTGCTCAGACGGCGGTCGATACCGGTCTCGCAGCGGAAACTGGCGGTATCAAAACCGCCGACACCGCCCAGCGTGAAGTCCGCAACAAGCTCAAACAGAAATACACCCGTGAAGCGGTGGACGATTATCATCGTGGCGTATTTCTTGTGGGTCGCACGGCGGTCGATGCTGTCAAGGGTACGCACAATCACCTGAAAACAAAGAAGCAGTATAAGCTCGAAAAAGCGAAGTTACAGCTAAAGAAAGCTGATAACAAGCTCTATAAGGCGAAAACTCAGAAGCCGAAAATGGCTGCGACAAAAGCCGATTTGAAGAAAGCAAAGGCGGAGTATAAAGCCCGAATTGTAAAAGATAAGGGCAATACGCTCCGCAAGGCGATGAACAAGCGCCGATTGCAGGCATATAAGCAGACAAAGCGTGAGCTGAATTTTGAGCGTAAACAGCTAAAAACAGAACAGCAGTTCCGTGTTAAGGAACTGCGTAATCAGAAAAAAATCACCAGAAACTCCCGTCCCGGCTTGCTTGCATTAAAGCCTGCCTCATATTCGGTAAAGCGAATGAAGGCTTCTGCGTGGCAGAAAGCTGTCAATGAAGATCAGGATAACGATATGCTTCACGCCATTGACTCTGCAAAACGCAGAATAGCTGAACCTGTCAAAGATAAGATAAGTAAGCCTCAGTGGTTACAGCGAGAAGAAAAAAAGCGTGATCGCCTGTCCGATGAAAAGTCGAAATCCAATAAAAAACTCAATCGGCAGGAAAACAAGCTGAATGAAAATCACGATAAATACAAGCAGAGAAAGAAGCGTAAACCCAAAAATAAGAAAACTAAAAAAACGGTGGCTGAGAGATTCAAGTCGGCTTTCAAATTCGTGAAAAATGTCTATGAAAAGGAAGTCAAAAAGTTCTTTGCAGCAATAGCTGTTCCGATACTTATTATCTTTCTTGTGTTTGCTTTTATCATCATGATTTTCAGCTCCATAGTTTCAGGCGGTGGTTTTACTCTCGGCACTTATGCGGCGCAGGACTATGACCTTTCCGAAGCTGAAAAGTATTACACGGAGCTTGTTTATAACTTCAATCAGAAAATACTTAAAGTCAGCGATACTTCTGATTGGAAAAAAGGTCTGACTGCTTTTGGTGCTAATAAAAAAGACCTTAAAGATAAACCCGACAACTGGTACTGGGGCAAATCTTCGATCTACGATTGGAAACCGCAATATGATTTCGATTGCTACAAACTGTGGGCTTTTCTGAGTGCGTATTACTATGATTTTGATGCCGATGATAACGGCGATATTAAGTATTGGAAATTCAAAAGCGATACAGAGGATTTGCTTGAGGACATTTTCAATGCGGAGTATGAGTTCGTATATTGGTATGACAATAAATCCCGTTGGGAGGAGCTTGACACCTATGTATATTTCGGCGGTGGAAGCAGTACCGACGGCAGTTACTATTATTGCGAGCAATCAGCAAGTAAAAGCAACGGAGCTTGGACTTACAAATTCAAGCCGACTTCTTATACCTCAGAGCTTGGTCAGTATCTTGACGGTGACGGCTATTGTTATATGAACAGCAATTATCGTGTACTGAACCCAAACGAAGATTATGCTCTCACGGGCTATTATGTTCTTGATAACCGCTATTATGCAGACAGCGCACATACAAAGCCACCGTTCTATTGGATAGATGATAACGGCAAATTTTTCTTCCAAAATCATGACGGAGATAATCAGTACCGTTCGTTCTACGGTTGGGAGAACGATGATGCTTGGTTCATGATTACAGAATCCGATGCGAGATCGTGGACAGGCGACAGCAATTGTTCAGCTCTGTATGGTTATGTGCAGAAACAGTATTGGAAAACGGAGTGCAATCTCTACTACAACGTCAAGCAGAAAAAGACTTTTGATGAGGTCATAGAGGACAAGCTAAAATCAATGTCCCACAAGACAGAACGCTGGCAGTATTACAATCTGCTTGTCGGCAACGAGGACGGAAATACACTCTATGGCAATCATCAGACCTTGCATAATCTTCTGCCCGAGCCGTCTATCCGTGACTATTCCCTCAAAAGAGAGTTCGGATATGAAATGACAGGCTGGAATGAAGAAAGTGACGGTCTGTACCAGGGTATCAAGGTGTATGCTGACAGCGGTACAAAGCTCAAAATGCCTTTCAGCGGTAAGATAACCGATGTTGATACCGATGACAACAAAATCACTATCCGCAAGGACGATGTACAGTATTGGTATGACGGCACGGGCGGTACTAAGCGTGATACGGAAGTCACCATTGCAAATGCGGTGCTTATAAATGACTACGAGGAGGGCGACAGTATCAAGGAAGGCAAGGAATTTGCCAAAACAACAGCCGGAAATGTTAATTTCCATATTTATATAGACACCGACGGCTACGGCTGGGACTATATTGATCCTCGGCTCGTGCTGTATTAACGGAGGTACATAATGGCTTTATATGATGCAAAAATAGAGAAATTCAGCAAAAAGGCAGAGCAGCTTGAAAGAAATATCAAGCGGGATACAGAGGAACGCAGACGGCTTCTCTCCGAAATCACAAGGCTGCGTTACCTCTCACTCTGCGAAAAGCTGAATTGTGATGGAGAGGAATTAGAAACCGTGCTTGCCAGAGAACATGAGCAGATTCAGAATATGAAGGCTCGTGGTCTGACCGATGATGAGATAGACGATCTCGGCAAAGGCGGCAAATATGAAGAACAAATGAGATTTTACTCTGAGGAGGACGATGATGAAAACAAGAATGATTAGTGCTGTGATGGCTGCTTTCATGCTTGCAGCAGCAAGTGTTGGCGGTATTACCGCTTCTGCCGAAGAAGGAACAGCAGAGACTACGGAAACAACCGCTTCTGAGCCTGCGGACGAAAGCTCCGATGATATGGAAAAGTTCCGTGAGGTCATGAGTGAGCTTGCCGAGGCAGAGACAAACGATGTTGCCCCCGACTATGACGGTGATCCCTACTATGATACAGACGGCAACGCTACTCTTATCAAGTCAGAACAAATCATTTACAACACAGAGGAAATGCAGTTCATCGCTGTGACCACAAAGGACGGTCACGTTTTCTATGTGCTTATAAATTACACGGCAGGCAATGGCGAGGACAACGTGTATTTCCTGAACAAAGTTGACGATTATGACCTGTATGCTCTGCTTTACGCAGGAGATGAGGACGATGATGAAAAGGACAAGATCACTCCCGAACAGGCAGCTCAGGAAGCGGAAAAGGCTAACGGCAGAGTGCAGTCCGGCGACAGTAACGATGTTGACTATGCCGAAGATACCGCAGAGGACGGCGAGGAATCATCTGAGTCAGCAGCTCAGGCAAAGTCTGTTTCTATGAACAAGAATAGTATGATTCTTGTTTTCGGTGTGGTTGCTCTGATCGGTGTCGGTGTCGCAGGCTTCTTCCTGATGAAGAAAAAGAAAGGCGGCAATAAGACAGCGGTTCAGTTTGAGCCTGAGTATGACGATGATACAGAGATCACCGAAGAATCTGAGGACGATATGAGGTTCTACGATAATCAGGACGATGAAGAATAAGAAAGAGAGGGCAAAAGAATGGAAAAGATGAAGAAGATCTGTTTATGTGCGGCAGCGGTGGCAGGGACCGCCGGAATTGCAGGCATTTCTGCTAAGGCAGTTGAGGGCGTGAGAAAGAAGTGGTTTCTCCGTGGCTTTGAAGCAGGACAGTTCATCGGCAATCTGACCGCTGCGGAGAACTTCGCTCAGGAAAAGACCGTAATCCAGCAGAAGTATGACAAGCTCTGCGAGGAGTTTGAGGAGCTTCAGGAGAACTACAACGATCTTTTGAGGACTACTACGAAGAATAATCAACTTTGAACCCAGTGGATTCAAAGTTCCCGACAACAAAACAAACAACATAAGACAATGAGAAAAGAGAGAGAATTTGTCTAATGAAGGTACTCAGCTTATTTGACGGTATCTCCTGCGGTATGCTTGCTTTACAGAGGGCAGGCATACCCGTGGAGTGCTATGATGCGTTTGAGATCGACAAGTATGCCGTCACAGTCTCAAAGCGCAATTTCCCCGTAATCGTTCATCACGGGAATGTTTATGACGGCGATTTTACGCAGTTTCAGGGGTATGACCTTCTGCTCGGCGGTTCGCCCTGCACCTATTGGTCAATCGCTAAAAAGGACAGAGAGGTAGACTGCAACGGCGAAGGGTTCAGGCTCTTTAAGGAGTATGTGAGAGCCTTAGAGGAATCCGGCTGTAAGTATTTCCTCTATGAAAATAACTACTCAGTTCATCAGCGTATCAAGGACGAGATCAGCAAAACGCTCGGTGTTGAGCCTATTATGATAAACTCGGCGCTTGTATCGGCTCAGAATCGTAAACGCTGTTACTGGACGAACATTCCGTTTGCTTCTTTTCCTGCGGATAAGGGTATTCTGCTGAAAGATGTACTTGAAAGCGGTGTTGCGTGGCAGGACAAGTCCTACTGTATGACTGCTTCCTATGACGGCGCTGTGCTGTATAACACTTTGGAGCGCAAGCAGCGGACTATGGTCGCAGAGCCTATCCCAATCAATACATATCAGGGTACGGACAAGTCCCGCACTGTCATGGCAGGCTATCACAAGTACGGTGAAGCGACAATTATCAAAAACTCAGGTTTTAACGGTGGTACAACTGCGGTCGCTATGCCTGTCGGTGCCGCCCAGCGTGGAAGATACGTTGACGGAGAAAAGACCGAACAGCATATTGAAGTGCGTGAGGACGGCAAAGCAAACTGTCTGACAACAGTGCAGAAAGATAGCCTTGTATGTACTCCCGTCCGTGTCGGGCATTATGGCAAGGGCGGACAGGGACAGCGTATTTACTCCGTGGTCGGCAAGTCTGTCACACTTTCTGCCAACGGCGGCGGACAGGGGGCTAAGACAGGTTTGTATAAGATCGACCTCCCCGACGGCGATTATATTATTCGCAAGCTCACTCCTGTTGAAGCGGAGCGTTTGCAGACTCTCCCCGACAACTATACGGTGGGTATCAGCAACTCACAGCGTTACAAGTGTATCGGCAACGGCTGGACGGTGGACGTTATCGCCCATATTCTTTCTTCTTTGACGGAGAAAGGCGGTGCGGTATGAGGGTACTCAGCCTATTTGACGGTATTTCCTGCGGAATGGTCGCTCTTGAAAGAGCCGGTATCCCTGTCGAACGTTATGTCGCTTATGAAATAAATGAGCCGTCTATCAAAATCAGCAAAAAGAATTATCCGACTATTGAGCATAAGGGCGATGTAACAAATGCGGACTTTTCAGAGTATATCGGTTTTGATCTTCTGATCGGCGGAAGTCCTTGTCAAGACCTTTCAGGTCTGAATACAGTTTACAGACAGAAAGGAAAAACAGGTCTGAAAGGCGAAAAGAGCCGTCTGTTTTATGCCTATGTCGATGCTCTTAATACGGTCGCTCCGAAGTATTTCCTCTTTGAGAATGTCGCAAGCATGAAAGCGGAATGGCGTGATGAGATCACCCGTGAACTTGGTGTTGAGCCTGTTATGATAAATTCCGCACTTGTTTCGGCACAGGAGCGCAAACGGCTGTACTGGACGAATATCCCGAATGTCACACAGCCGTCTGATATGGGAATTGTGCTTGACGATATTATTCTTTCAGCAGAAAAAGTTCCCGAAAAGTATTGGTATCGTGGTAAGAAATATACTCTGAATGGTGAAGATGATCGTGTCATCGCTACACTTGACGGAGAAAAAATATTCTCGGAAAACAAGCGTGTTTTCAATCCGAAACATAAGTGCGGAACGTTGTGCGGTGACGGTGCAGGCGGTAATTTACAAAAGAAAGTCTATCAGAACGGTGCTGTCCGCAAGCTGACTCCATTGGAGTATGAGCGTTTGCAGACACTTCCCGACAATTACACTGAGGGCGCAGCGGATTCGCACAGATATACCGCTGTCGGCAACGGCTGGACGGTCGATGTGATCGCCCACATCTTGGGAGGGCTTCACAATGCTTGATGAAGCCCTGAACAAGTGTGCTGATAACAACAACTACACCATTTACACAAGTATGTGCAAGGCACAGCGTATCCTGATGCGGTCTTATGATGCCGTGTGCAGTATCAGCGGCGGTTCGGACAGCGATATTGTCCTTGACCTGATTCACAAGGTCGATGAGGACGGCAAGGTCAAGTATTTCTGGATAGATACGGGACTTGAATACACCGCCACTAAGGAGCATTTAGACTATCTTGAACAGAAGTACGGTATCACCATTGAGCGTGTCAAGCCCGACAAGCCTATCCCGACCTGTGTGCGTGAGTATGGTGTTCCTTTCCTGTCGAAATACGTTTCCGAACAGATGATGCGTTTGCAGGCACATCACTTTCAGTGGGAGGACGAGCCTTTGGAAGTCCTCTTACAGAAATATCCTCGGTGCAAGACAGCTCTGCAATGGTGGTGCGGTGAACGCTATTCAGACAAAGACGGTATCCAGAAGATAAGCCGTTTTTCAATCTATCGCAACCGATTTCTCAAAGAGTTCATCATGGCAAATCCGCCGGATTTCCCCATATCCAACAAGTGCTGTGAATACAGCAAGAAGAAGCCTGCAAAGCGTATCGTTAAGGAACACGATGCTGACCTTGACATTACGGGAATCAGGCAAGCTGAGGGCGGTATCCGTTCGGCGGCATTTAAGACCTGTTTCTCTGAGTGCAAGTCTAAGGGGTGCAACACCTTCCGTCCTGTATTTTGGTACACGGACGGCGACAAGCGTGACTATGAGGAAATGTTCGGCGTGACACACTCTCGCTGTTATACCGAATACGGACTGCGGAGAACTGGCTGTGTCGGGTGTCCTTTCAGCAAGCATATCACCGAGGAGCTTGCGGTCATCGAGGAACATGAGCCGAATCTGTATAAGGCGGCTGTCCATATTTTCGGCAAGTCCTATGAATATACAGCGAAATACCGTGCTTTCGTCAAGGAGATGAAAGCAAAGGAGAAAGAGGAAAAGAAACGTGATAGACTACGCAGCCTTAATGGAACATCTGCCTGTGATACTGGTGGTGACAGCGGTTCTTGCACTTCTGATCGGAATGCCGTATCTGCTGACTACAACGCTCCTGAGATCAGAAAAGGAGCGTGATAACGATGTTCAATCCTGAATTTCAGCGGAAAGCTCTGAGCTTGATCATGGGCTTTATTATGGAGTTTTCCGGCACTCCTGCTGAACCTGAGCCAATCGAGCTGACGGCTGATAACCTGATTGTATCGACTATCTCCGTTTCCTGCCTGAAAGTTACTTGGGACAGTGATACTGACCGTGATTACACTGTGAGCTGCACGGCTCACGATGATGATTACACTTATGCGGACAATATGTATTTTGAGTTCAAATCCAATGAGCTTTGCTACATAACAGGTCTGCGTGAGGGTACGGAGTACACGATAACAGTCGAGCCTATTCTTTCAGATGATGAAAAGGACGGCTATACCGCAGTTTCCGCAAGTGCTGACGGTAAGACGGAAACGGTAGAGGTCATTTATGAGTTTCCGTATGAGGACAGTTGGACAAACTGTTTCGCCGGAGAACGTGCTTCGGGCTTGACTGCAATGCCCAGCTCAGGAGCTATATACGGCTCAAAAGTCGATACCATAACAGACACGGGCATACGCCGTGATGATTATGGTGATTACTGCTGTGCTATGGGTGTGTGGTATGGCTACTGCAATGACAGATTTTTGATTGAGCTTGAGAATGGCACTCAGTTCACCACAAAGATATGTGACAGCAAGGGCTATGCCGACGATGGCGAGGGCAAGTATCACAACTTCGGCGGCAGCGGTAAGTGTATCGTGGAGTTTATCTACGATGACGGTAATCTTCCGTCCTGCGTGGCATTCAGCGGAAGTTGGGGCTACTACAACTGGAACGGTCTAGACCTCGGAGCAAACATAAAATCAATCAAGAAAATCAACTACGGTGAACCCGTAGACTACTAAATTTGGAGGTTTCTATTATGAACGTAAAGAAGATCATCAAGGGTATTATCGGACTCGGTGCGATCGGCGGTGTTGCCTACGCAGCTTACAAGCTCGGTGAATGCAGCGGTGAGGTCAACGAGCGTTTCCGTGAGAAGTACGGTGACGAGGACGATGAGGACATAGAAGTCGAGGAGGACGATGATTACAGGTTCTACGATAATATGGACGAGCCTGACGATGAGTGCCTTGCACCTAAGAAGCAGAATATGCCCACTTTTTCTGTGAGTATGCATAACTTCGCTTCACTTGATTCCGTTCATGTTGACGGCATCTCGGATAAAGATATGGATATGCTTGTCTATCATATCTCGCTTGACAAGTACACCTCTAACAAGCAGATCCGTGAGTGGCTTGAAGTTGACAGGAACACCGCTTCAAAGGTGATCGCAGCTCTCCGCAAGGCAGGATATGTCGGTGATGAGCATTCCAACTACATCATTCCGGTGTATATCACAACTGAGGTTTATTTCAGACTCAGAGGTGATCTGCATTGAGTATCCTGATTATCGGTGAAAAGCCGAGTGTTTCAAGAGCCATATCTGCCGTGGTCGGCGCTTCTTCCGCACACAAAGGCTACACCGAGGGTAATGGTTATATCGTTTCTTGGTGTGTCGGACATCTTGTCGGCTTGAAGTTCCCGAATGATTACGGCAATGGCTGGGACCAGAAGTGGAGCTTTTCTCAGCTCCCTATGATCCCCGACAAGTGGCAGTTTCAGGTCACGGACAGCACAAAGGCTCAGTACAATCTCCTGAAAAGCCTTATGAACAGGGACGATATTTCCGAGATCATCTGTGCAACGGACGCTGACCGTGAGGGAGAATGTATCTTCCGCTATGTCTATAACATGGCTCGTTGTCGCAAACCTGTGAAGCGTTTATGGGTATCAAGCCTTGAAGAGTCTGCTATCCGCAAGGCTCTCACAACGATGAAGCCTATGTCTGCATACGATAACCTGTTCAATGCAGGCTATGCCAGGGCAAAAGCTGACTGGCTTGTGGGTATGAACGGCTCTCGTCTGTTTTCCGTTCGCTATGGCGGTAAGCTCAACATCGGCAGAGTGCAAACACCGACGCTTGCAATGATCGTACAGCGTGATGCTGAGGTAAACGGCTTTGTGAAGCAGAAATATTACACGGCTGACCTGAATTGCGGTGAGTTCATTCTTTCTTCTGCAAGAATTGATGATGAAAATACCGCCGATACGCTTGTTTACGGCTGTGACGGCAGTAAGGTTACGATCAGCTCGGTCAAGCGTGAGGTAAAAACCGACAAAGCGCCGAAGCTGTATGACCTGACTACGCTCCAAAGAGAAGCAAACAAGGCTTTTGGCTATACCGCCCAGCAGACACTCGACTATACGCAGTCGCTCTATGAGGGCAAACTAGTTACCTATCCCCGTACCGATAGCCAATATCTCAGTGATGACATGGCGCAGACTGCACTCGATGTGGCAAAGCTCTGTGATACCTATTTCGGGTTCGGTATCTTGCATACTCCCGATATTAGCAAGGTCATCAACAATGCTAAGGTTTCGGGGCATCATGCGATCATTCCCACAAGCGGTATCGCAACGGCTGACCTTTCTTCTCTGCCGTCCGGCGAGAGAAATATCCTCACGCTGATCGCCACAAAGCTGATCTGTGCAACGGCTCCGGCGCACAAGTATGAGGCTGTCAAGCTCACAGGTATCTGCAACGGTACGGAGTTCACGGCAACGGGCCGCACGATGCTTGAAATTGGTTGGAAAGCCTATGCAAAGCAGTCCGACAAGAAGAATGACGAAAAGGCTCTGCCTGCGGTATCTGAGGGACAGACCTTCATTGTAACTGCAAGCAAGGGCGAACACTTTACTTCTCCGCCGAAGCCCTATACCGAGGACACACTTCTTTCCGCTATGGAGAGAGCCGGAAATGAGGACTATGACGAGGATACCGAAAAGAAAGGACTCGGTACTCCTGCCACAAGAGCCGCTACTATTGAAGCACTTGTAAAGAACGGCTATGTGGAGCGTGTCGGTAAGCAGCTCAGAGCAACGGATAAGGGCAAAGAGCTTGTGACGGTTGTTCCCGATGAGGTCAAGTCTGCAAAGCTGACCGCAGAATGGGAATCAAAGTTACAGCAGATCGAACACGGCAGTCTGCCCGAAGCAGTCTTTATGTCGGGTATTACGAAGTTCATCACTGAAATGTGCAGTAAATACGGCTCTGTTGATAAGTCTGTTTCTCTTTCTGACGGCGGTAATGAGCCTATCGGGAAATGCCCGAAGTGTGGTGCTGAGGTAGTCAAGGGTAAGTTTGGCTGGTACTGCAAGGGCAAATGCGGTATGAATATCGCTAAGGTGTACGGCGTGGAGCTTTCCGATACCCAGGTCAAGGGACTGCTTGACGGCAAGTCCACAAGCTACACATCTAAGGGCAAAAAGACGATCGTCCGCCCTGAGATCGTGGAGAATCCGTACAATGGGAAGATGTACTATCAATGGAAAACGGAGCGTGATAAGAATGGCTGATAATGAGGTGAAAATACACATTCCAAGCGGCTGGTTTTCACTGCTGTTATCTGAGCTTGATAGAAACAAGAGTATGATCTCAAAGGCTCTTGCTCATGATTCCGATCACGATGATCACTACTGTGAAATACTCAGACGAATGGAAGCAAGAGATGAGCGTGTAAAGGCGGCTCTGATCGGCAACATCACCAGCGGTGACTTTGTTGAGATCAATAAGAATGATTATCAGGATATTATATATATTCTGCTTGAAAACATTGATTTCTACGATAATAATGGGAGGTTGATTTATGAGTAATACTCAGCTTGCGGAAGCCGCAAAAATCCTCGGTGTTTCCGAGGACAGCATTTCCGCTATGGACGATGAGATCAAAAACAGCATGACAGCGGTTTTTGAACAGGTCGCCGTCAAGAACGATGAGGACAAAAAGGCTGTCTTTGAAGCCCTCGATAACCTGTGGCAGAAAGGCTCTATCTACATTGAGCTTGCAGAGGTCGCCAAGTCCACGGGTATCACCACCGAAACGCTCCGCAGCCTTGACTATGAGACTCAGCAGACGATCGTCTATGAGTTTCTCATGGATAGTTCGCAGGCTGCACGTTTCTATGACCTTGTGAACAAGGCGCTTGCAGTCGCAGACCTCCCGAATGTGGCAAAGCTCATCGGCACTCCCGTTCGTGAGCTGAGGTCGCTCCCTCGCCGCATTCAGGAGAATATCTGCGGTGCATACGCTATGGAATACGATCCCGACAGCACCAATACCGAGCTGATCGACAATATCAGGGAGATGATCGCCCCGTGAATGATTTTCCCTACATCAGCGGTATTGAGATCACCGCTATCAAAAACCGTGAGTTTGTCCGCATTGAAACGGATAAGGCTCAGGAGATTGCGATTGCCCTCGATAAAAGCGGTATTCCTTTCTCTGCCCGATTCGGTGATGCCGAAATGATGCTGACCTATGACGGCAGTTTCAAGGAACAGGTCGAGGATATTATCGCAAAAGCACAGTCGGGAGAATATGAAGCACTGCTTCGTGAGCTGCAAGTCTACGGCGAACCTGACGGCTATTATCGACTCTTGGGTGAAGTCGCTGAGGTGCTGAATACCACGATCGGCACATTGCAGTCCCGTCCTGACGAGGTACAGCTTGCCCTCTGCAAGACATACGTCAACTTTTGGCTCTGCGATAAGGTCACGATACAGCGTGAGCTTGAACGTATCCATACCCTCAATGGCAGGACGATCTCGGATATTCAGGAGTATGAGCTTGGCAAGACTAAGGCGAAAGCTCCTGCCGAACCTGTGCAGAGTACAGCGGATAAAGTACCGACACTGAACGAGCTTTTTGACAGATATGAACGTCAGAACGCCCATTTTACAAGAGAATCACACAGACACCTGTCTGAGATCGCCCGCCGCAGACAGCGGAATGAACAGGAGCGTATCATTCAGACAGAAGAAAGAGAAAGGAAGAACAGACCATGAAGAAGTTTATCATCATTGGAAGTGCCGTTGTTACGGCTGTGACCGCAGCGGTTATCATCATCGTGAGAAAGAGAAAGTGAGGTAGCCTATGCCCGTACAGGACAATGACGATAAGAGAACCGCCGACCAGCCTGCGGTCGATGCGGAGGAAGAACTGAGAAGAAAACAGGCGCAGGCACAGGAACATCAGCAGGACGAGTCCGGCGCTCAGAAGTCGGGCAAACTTCTTCCTTTTCTGAACGCAAAGGCGGAGCATCATCAGAGCCGCATCGACTCCCTTGATGAGAAGATCGCCAATCAGACGGATAAGATAGACCGCAACAAGGCGAAGATCGAAGCCCTGTCTGCTAAGGCTGACAAGCTCGAAGATACGAACCGTATGCTGAAAGCGACTATCGGCAATCTGCCGGGTATCCGCACTCTGATTGCCAACAACGAGAAGCGTATTCAGACTATCCGTGAGGTGAAGATACCGAAACGGCAGGAAAAGATAGATCAGGGTTGGAAGAAGATCGACACCCTGACCGCAAAGCGTGACCGTATCGAACACAAGCTGAACCGTGTGATCGCTCTCAATGACACGATCAAGAGCTTCGGTATCCATTTCAACAAGGAGCGCAGAGAAGCCTTTGCAGATGCGATGACAAGGCTGAACAGCTCGACCGTGGACTGCCTGAGCGATAAGAAAGCTACGCTTGAAGCAAAAAAACAGGCTATCCTCGATACCTATAACGATCCTGCCACAAGTGCCGTGGACAAGCTCAAACTCGGTGAACAGCTCAAGGGCGTGAATGAGCGTATCGGCGCACTGGAAAGCAAGATCATGAAGCTCGCCCGTCCCGAAACACATTATGAGGAACAGACCAATGATCAGCTCGACGCTTCTATGAAGCTCACAGGAGATAAGCTCGGTGAAATGGTGCAGAATGGAACTATGGATATGCCTTCTCTTGCTGAGGGTGCTGTTCAGGCAGCACAGGAAGTTGAAACGCTCGACAGGTCAAAGGTCGCTGAACTTGCCGACCAGCTCGGTATCCAGCCGCTTGCCAATGCAGAAATGCAGATGGAAGATGATTATAACATGATAGATGGTATCATTAATAACGGCTCTAAAGAGGATATTGACAAGGCAAAGGCAGAGCTTGCAGATGGTATCAAGTCTATGGAAAGCCTTGCGGAAAATCCTTTTGTTCCGCAGGAGATGAGGGATAATGCCACGGCGGAGCTTGAAAAGATGCGGAAACAGCTTGAACTGCTTGACAGTGCCGATGAAGTCCAGGTGGATAGCTGGCTCTCAGCTATGATCGAGAATGGCGATGCTGTCCTTACCGATGACGGTGGTTTCAAGGTCAACCCCGACTATTACAAAGAGTTGCCGAGAAATGATCGTCATGTGGAGACTATGACGGAAGTTCAGGCGGTCGAGGTCATGTCCGCACTGACTGCCGCAGGCGTGGCATACTCCGCTGCCACTAAGGGTGAGGATAAGGTAGGCATTACTGTTTCAAAGCAGGATGTTCCTGTGCTGAATGATGTGATGTACGCATCTATCGGCAAGATCGCTCATACAGAAGCCGCAAAGGAAAACGGCGGTAAGGGCGAAAAGGGCAAATATCAGACGATCAACCCTGAATATTATGCTTCGCTCGGTAAGGAAGATAAGCACACCCGTGTTGAGCCTATCGACACAGCAAGGCAGATCGTGGCAGAGCTGCAAAAGCAGAATATCCCGTATTCTGCGGTAGTCCGCAAGAATGATACGGTAGCAGTCACGGTATCTAAGGCGAACGCTCAGGCATATAAGCAGATCGAGAGTGCTGTCAAGGGCGAAAGAGCTGTGGAGTATGTCAATCCCGACTTTTTCAAGTCGCTCCCGAAACAGGAGCGTTTCACCCAGCGTATGGACGAGGGGCAGGCTCGGAAGAAGTCGGCAGAGCTGACTGCAAAGGGCGTGGAACACTCTGCGGTGTTCGGCGGTGAGAAGTCCGCTGTCACCGTTGCAAAGAAGGACTCGCAGAGAGCTTTCTTCTCCCGTGGCAGAATGCAGCGTGACGCACAGCGTATCAGCGGTCGAGGACAGCAGAAGCCTCAGCAGAGAGAACAGACACCCAAAAAGAGAAAGAATCAGGGGCTTGAATAACAGATGAGAATTACTGATGAACAGAAAGAAAGGGCGGCATTTGTCAATCTTCCTCAGTTCCTCATGGCTCACGGCTTTGACCTGAAAAAAGTCGGTAAAGAGTATGTGTGGAAGGATCACGATAGCCTGCACATCAAGGATAACGGTCCGGGTGAGCGTGGTGCGTGGTTTCGTTTCAGCGAGGACAAGGGCGGAGACAACATCGGATTCCTGCGTGAATACATGGGAATGTCTTTCGTTGATGCGGTTGAAGCTCTCACGGGCGAACACATCGACCGCACCTATACTCCGTCCCACACATACGAACAGAAGCCGAAAACATTAACGGCAAGGGAGCTTTCCCTTGCCGAAGCTGATAATGCAAGGCGTGTGTTTGCGTATCTGTGCAAGACCAGAGGGCTTGACTATGATATGGTATCAGCTCTTGTCCGTGGTGGAAGTATCGCCCAGGAAGAAAAGACAGGCAATGTCCTTTTCAAATACTATGACGAACAGGGCAAAGTGATCGGTGCTGAGAAAGTCGGCACATCGACTGACCACAAATTCAAGGGTATTGCAACAGGCTCGGCAGCAGGACACGGCTTTGAAGTAGTCCGCGGCACAGGCGAAAAGGCTTTTTTCTTTGAATCGGCAATAGATATGCTCTCCTATATGCAAATGCACGATAAAGAGCTGACCGATTGCAGACTCGTTTCCATGATGGGCGTGAAGCCGAATATCGTGCTTGATACAATGCTTCGTAATAACATTTCGCCCGACCATGTATTTTTATGCTCCGACAATGATACCGCAGGCAATGAGTTTGCCCAGCGTTTGCAGGAGCAGTATCCCGACATGAAGCGTGTTATCACTCCCGATACATACAAAGACTGGAATGATATGCTTCGTGGTATCCCAAAAGCAGTAGAACATGAGACTGACAAAAAGGAGGTTCAGCAGACAGATATGCAAAGATACGGCAATGAAATGTGGCACAAGGCAACAGATAACAGAGACAAGAGCCTTGTGACGATCCAGGCGGCTGATTTTGCAAGATTGCAGGAACAGCTTGACAGATCGGGCATCAACTACTATGCCTATGCCCGTGATAATTCCGTCATTATGGCGATCAACGATAAAGATATAGAGTGGTTCAAGCGTATCGCAGGCACTCCCGACCTTGTTCCCACCAAATCAAACAGACCTTATTCTCCGCCCGAAAAAAACATCTTCGGTTCAGCGGAGTATCGCTATATCCCGAACAAGGAGTACCTCTCCGCTGACCGTGACCTTGTGCTGAAAATGGCTGAGATCATGTCGAAGCGTGGTATGCAGTTTTCGGGCAGAGTCTATCCGTCCGGCAAGGGTACGCTGACGGTTTCTCACGCTGACCTCTTTGCAGTCCGCAACATCAGGGACGAAGTCGTAAATATGCGTAAGCAGTTTGCAAGTCCCGATAAGGCGCAGGAAGTCGGCAACCGTGACTATCGTGCGAACCGTGACACCCATTACTATATGAGCAAGCTCACACCTGAACAGTTTGGAAAGGTCAAGCCGTTCCTTGAAACAAGCGTGAGCTATCATGCTGTTGTCCGTGACGGCAAGGTCGCATTTGCGGTCGATAAGGAGAATGCTCCTGCTTTTCACAGGGCTTTGGAGAACGCTGTCCGTGAGACGAATATGCTCCGCAAAATGGCTGACCTCGGTCTGCCTATGGAGCAGAATATCGCACTTTCGCCCGTAGTTCACCGCCTTGCCGTTGAGGATATGCAGCTTGACCTTGCTGATTTCTTTGACAGTAGATACGATGAAGCACAGTTTGGCGAGATGCTCTCGCTTGTGAACGCATATATCGCTCAGGCTCCGGCTGAACGCTACGGCGAAAACAGCAAGCTGACCGATATGCTTGAAGCGAAGTCCAGCTTTGACCGCAGTATCGAGCTTTCGGACTTCTTTTCTCTGCACGATTTCTCCGATGAGCAGAGAGCCGCAATTACGGCTATGTTTGTCGGTGATGTGACGAGAGGACAGATCGACAGCATTGACGAGACTTTCACGGCTGAGGATATTCAGGCTTATGACGAGATTCTGCATAATGCTTTGCAGGAGTCCGATGTTGCAGACTTCCTGACTGCCCATAAGCAGACGGTCATTGACCGTGAGAACGCAAGCAGAGTTCCCACTGAGGAAGAAGTGCTGTTCCCGAAGGCTGACCTTGCGAAGTTCCTTGCGGAGCGTACACTGTCCAGCGATGAGTGGGAGGACATGGCTTACCCTCTGTTTGACAGCGGTTATCTTGATAAGCATAAGCCCAACGACAAGGCTGCTTTCGGCTATCATCTTTCTGAGCCTGCACTCTATGACCTTGCCCAGCGTTACCATGACGGAGAGGATATTCGCCGTGAGCTTGCTCTCGGACTGTTAGAGGGCAGCGGGGCCGCAGATATTGAGTTTATCTTTGAACAGGGCGAGATTTCAGACCGCACCTATTATTATGCTGAAAACCTCCGCCACTCCCTGCATACGGAGAGAACTGAGGACGGCTTTATGTGCAGTTTCGGCGGTATGGAGCGTTTTGTTTCCTTTGAGGAGATCGGACAGGCTTTCATTGACCGCACCCATGAGGAGTTCAATGACCTTGCTTTCTGGTGGGTTCGTGACGATATGCTCGATGCTATCCCCGATATTTCCGATGAAAAGATCGCAGACCTTCTGACAGCGTTTGACGGTGCAGCTCTGCACGGCTGGGAGAACGGCGATAATATCCCGAAGCTCAACCGTATCAAGAAGGCACTCTATGATATTCTCGGTGATGAAGTTCAGACCGAAAAGGCTTTTGCTATCATCGCAAAGGAAAAGTATCATGTGAGCTTTGAAGCAGAAACACCCGAAAAGCAGCCAGATAGCCTGACCTTCCATTTCGGCAAGGATAAGGGCGATGAATGGGTAAGCGAAAGTGACATCGTTCACGATTTTGCCCTTGCACACCCCGATTGCAGTTTTGCTCTCGGCAATGCTGTCCTTGAATACCTCGATGAAAAACAGCACTCTGAGCGTAATATCCCTGAGCTGAAAGCAGGTTGGTACAAAAAGACCGATTTCAGCATTACTGCTGTCATCGGCGGTGAGGAGTTCAACTATGACGGCCGCTTTGACATTGGCGACGGCAAGGGTACGGACGGTGGTTCGCTGATCGACCATATCCGCACATATAATGAGGGTATCCTTGGTTATACGCAGCACCCGTTCAATCAGCCGGAATATAAGGAAAGAGCGCAGAGAATGCTTGACATTTTCGTTCCTTTCCTTGAAGCACATTCTGAACTGACCACTGAGGAACATCGTATCTTCGACGATTTCAAGGCACAGCACCCGATTCGCACCTATGATGATGTGGAAAAGGCTCAGGGTACTTTCAAGATCTATCAGTTGCCCAGCGGCGAAAAGTATCACGGTGTCCGCTTTGAGGATATGGAACAGCTCAAAAGGGACGGCGTACAGCTCAATCACGATGATTATGAGGTTGTCTATGAGGGTGAAGTCGGAGAGTTCAGAGGAAATGCCACCCTTGAAGCACTCTATACGCAGTTCAATACTGATCACCCCGAAGATTTCAGAGGTCATTCTCTGTCTGTTTCCGATGTGATCGTCATTTCCGTTGACGGCAAGGATACAGCGTATTTCTGTGATAGCTTTGGCTTTACGGAAATGCCTGAGTTCTTCCGTGAAAAGGAACTTGTGCAGGAAAAGCCGGATACCGCAAAGGTGTCTGACCTTGCTGTCGGTGATACCATTCTGTATGAGGGAAAGCGCCGTGAGGTCGAGAGTATCAGCGATAAGAGCATTTCGCTGAAAGACCTTGACGCACCCGATTACGGCGGTATTCTGCTCGGTACTTCAGATGTGCTTGCCTATGAAGGTTGGCAGCAGGACATGGAGGAAAAGGGCTTTGAGATTCTGTCTAAGGCTGAAAAGCCTGCACCTGTTGTTGATGCTCCTGAACAGGCAGAGCCGGAGGACAAAGGTCCGGTATCGCTCCGCAAGGTCGGTGACTTCTACGAGATGCACGGCAAAAATGCGGAGATCGGTGCGGAAGTCCTCGGACTGCGTATGCTCTCCAAAAATGGGCAGCCTATGGTCGGTTTTCCGGCTCATGTCAAGGACGAATACTCCGACAAGCTGAGAGAAGCTGGATATACTGTCCTGATTGAACAGGCATTTGAGCTGAACCCTCCGAAGCGTGAAGCTGAGAAGCTCCAGACATTACAGCAGGTCGTTGACAAGTTCTTCGGGACTGACTGCGAATCTGCCGAAACGGAGCGTGGCACATGGAAACTGGCAATCGCTGACGGCGATAAGGTCGGTGAACTGTTCTATGACGGCGATCCCGTCTGCGGTATCTATAACCGTGGCGATAAAATGGAGATTGAGCCTTACCGTGAGATGACCACTTTCCCCGCACTCCTGCGTACTGCGATGCTTGAGCATAACCCCGACAAGCCCGTGGAGATCATGGACTTTCAGCATACTTTCGAGACTCCGCTTGATAAGGCAAAGTTCCTTATCAACGATTTTTGCGAAGCAGAGTACCGTGAGGGTGCTGATTTCTCCGATCTGCACAATGTCGGTCTTGCGTTTACCACTCTGACCGATGATGAGCTGCCCATTCAGGTGACGGCTGACCTTGTGGATTTCAAGATCACTCACGAATTTGACGGCGAGGTATTCGATACAGAGCAATTTGACAGTATCGAGGATATGATTGAGAACGGTCTGACTGACTTGGACTTCTCTGACCTTGTATCCGTTCCCGATGAGGTTATCGACAGGCACACTGGCAAGGACGAACAGACGGTTGACCTTATGAGTGATGCCGCCGATGTTTCTGATACTTCTTCTCCTGCGGAAGATGTGCCGTCTATTACGCTGAAATACAAGGGTGATGCCGAGAGCCTTGACGAGATCAAGGATAAGGCACTTTCCCTCGGAGCTACTGTTATCATTGATAATGCCGAGGGCGTTATCTCTATCGACACCTATGAAAACCATCATGCTGAGATCGACGGAGCCGCCTATGAGCTTGGTCTAATGGCAGTCGATGATGCTCCAACGGTTTCAGAGGATATTGACAAGCCCCTGTTCACCGATGATGCTGTTATTGAGGAAATTCAGCGGAGTCAGAACGATGATATTCCGTTTTGGGAGAAGCCCGATATTCAGGGCGAACAGCTTTCTTTGTTTGGCGATCCCGAACCGCTGACATCTTCAAAGCCGGCAAAAGAAAAGCCTAAGTCCGAGTTTGCAAAAGGTCCGGTGGTGGACGGTGTTCAGGTCTATGAAGCACTTGCCGCCGAGATCGACCGTGGAACTGGCTTTGTTCACGGCAAGCTCCGTGTGCAGGACTTCTACGAAGAAAAGCACCCGACTATCCAGCAGCTTGCCGATTTCTTAAAAAAGGAGTATGGCACAGGTGGACACAGCGGTGAGGGCAAGATCTCACTCGTTGACTACAATTTCCAAGGCATTACTTTCAGCTTTGAGAACGGCGAAAAATTCCGTCATTCGTGGTACAATGTCGCAACAATGACCGAATCACGGCTCAGGGACGATACCTACCTTTCTGCTGAACAGAAAGCTGAGAGGGCCGCACTCAAAGCGGAAAAGGCTGAGGAGCAGAGCCACAAGATCGTGGAAGTCGGTGACCGATTTCGTCACAAGATTACTGGCGAGGTTTCTGAGGTTATTTCGCTGACGGGCGCACTCCCGTTCTATTCGGACGATTGCACCATTCAGCGTGAAAGCAGCGGTTTCGCTGTGACGGAGAATATCTCCTATGATAAGCTCCTGAACAGCGGTATGTATGAGTATATCGGCAAGGCTGAACCTGAAAAGGAGCAGTCTGCACCCGTGAAGCCTGAAAAGGCTGAGGTCACACCCGATAACTCTGCGGTCGCTCCCGAAGCAGAAAAGCCCGAAATCCCTACCGTAAAGAACCTGTCTCAGCTCAAAAAAGCGATCAAGCCGGGAATGATGTTTGAAATCAGCGATCATCTTCGTCCTGAATGTATTGGAGAGCGCAGAATCGTCACGGGTGTAAGCACCGTTGATTTTACTTCCCGAAAGCTCGATGAAAACGGCAAACCTACGGGCAAAGACCTCCACATGGAGTTTGACCGTGCGAAGAACTGGACTTTTAACGGCGGTGAGCTGACTTCTCGGCTTGACAACGGCGATATGCTCATGAGCTTTCATTTCATTGACAGCTTGGAGCGTGAGCAGACTGCTCAGGCTGAAAAAGAGCCTGAGATTGTTCCTGTGGTCGATGCTCCTGCACCGGAAGTAACTGCACCCGATAAGGGCGAAAACTTCACGATCACCGATGATAACCTCGGTGACGGCGGAGCTAAGACAAAATTCCGTGCGAATGTTGATGCGATCAAAACGCTGAAAACACTTGAACGGGAGAAGCGTCCTGCAACTGCTGAGGAGAAGGAAACCCTGTCGAAATATGTCGGCTGGGGCGCTTTGGCAAAGGCTTTTGACAAGGACGATCCGAAGTGGGCCGCAGAGTATAAGGAGCTTTCCGAGCTGCTGACTCCGCAGGAGTACGCTCAGGCTCGTTCAACGGTCAATGATGCTTTCTATACCTCTCCTACGGTTATTGACGGTATCTATGAAGCTCTCGGCAATTTCGGATTTGACGGCGGTAAAGTGTTAGAGCCTGCAATGGGTATCGGCAACTTTTTCGGCAGAATGCCCGAAGATATGCAGTCGCACTCTCAGCTCTACGGCGTGGAGATCGACTCGCTGTCCGGCAGGATCGCTCAGGCTCTCTATCCCGATGCAGATATTGCAATTCAGGGTTTTGAGCAGAACCGTTTTCAGAACGGCTGCTTTGATGTGGCTGTCGGCAATGTTCCGTTCGGTGAGCTTGGTTTCCGTGATACCGTCCATGATACTACGAAACTTCACGATTTCTTCTTTGCAGAAGCACTCGACAAGCTGAAAGACGGCGGAATCATGGCATTTGTGACCTCGGCAGGCACACTCGATAAGCGTGATGAGAGTGTCCGCCAGATGTTGGCTGATAAGGCTGACTTCATCGGTGCGATCAGACTTCCGGGCGGTAAGAACGGTGCATTTAAGGATAACGCCGGAACAGAGGTCACAACTGACATCATCTTCCTGAAAAAGCATGAGGGCAAGTCGCTTGCCGAAATGTCCGATATTCCCGATTGGGTGCATATCGGTGAAACGGCTGACGGTCTGCCTATCAACAAATACTTTGAACAGCACCCCGATATGGTGCTTGGTACGGTGGTCGAGGGCAACAAGCTCTACGGCAGCGGTACAATGGTTGTCGCTGAGGACGGTTTTGACCTGAAATCAGCCCTGCACGAAGCGGTAAGTAAGCTGTCTGCGGAGATCGGTCACGATATTGGCAGAGATGTATATGCTAAGACGGTTGACGGTGTGCAGGTGCAGATTCCCTCTAAACTGCGTAATTACAGCTTTTTCCTTTCGGACGATCAGGTGTTCTTCAAAAAGAATAACGCTGCCTGTGAGTTTCGTTTCGATAAGGGTACTGCACAGCACAAGCGTTTTACTGCTTTTATTGAATTGCGTGACCTCACCCGTGAGCTGATCGAAGCGATGGAGCTTGATAAACCTGACAGCGTTATCAAAGATTTGCAGGCAAAGCTGAATGTTGCATACGATGATTTCTATAAAAAATTCGGACTTATCCACTCTCAGACCAACAAGCGCTATTTTGCGGAAGATGTTTCATATAACCTTGTGGCAGGACTGGAAAAGAGCTATGATAAGACTAAGCTCCTTGAAAAGTCTGATATTTTCACAAAGCGGACTATCGTGCCGCCGAAGGCTGTGGAACACGTTGACACGGCACTTGAAGCTCTGACACTCTCCATTGCTGAGAAAGCACGGGTTGACTTTGAATATATGGGAAAGCTCACCGGAATGAGTGAGGACGAGCTGAAGCACGACCTTACTGGCGAGATCTTCAAAATTCCCCATACGGTAAACGACTATCAAACGGCTTCGGAGTATCTTTCGGGCGATATTCGCAAGAAGCTCCGAGAAGCTGAGGAGATCGCTGAGTATGATCCCGACTTCAATATCAATGTATCAGCTCTGAAACAAGCTATGCCCGAACCGCTGAAAGCCGGAGATATTGACATTAAGCTCGGCGCCGCTTGGCTTGATCCGAAATACTACGAACAGTTCATGCTGTCTCTTATAC
>ENA-OYZH01000052-OYZH01000052.1-human-gut-metagenome-genome-assembly--contig:-NODE-52-length-36632-cov-15.656205_pt1 | contig 36632 bp, 66 predicted proteins | sample MGYA00244072_ERZ653468 | MGnify/ENA primary metagenome ERZ653468 (study PRJEB26926, sample SAMN06165161) | human gut metagenome | biome: ENVO:00009003; feature: ENVO:2100002; material: ENVO:00002003...
GCCGGAACTGCCGATCTTCGCGGCATCGCCGGAACTGCCGATCTGCGCGGCATCGCCGGAACTGCCGATCTGCGCGTATCTGCCGGAACTGCCGATCTTCGCGGCATCGGAAACGTCAACGTCCTCCGGCTTCGGCATTTTCTTAATCGTTTTCTCAAAAAGAAAATCAACGCACGCCTGAATAAAGCCGGAAAAGCCAAGCTTTACGCCGATTTTAATCGTGCTGGTTGCGAATTTCTTGTCGTCATCCGTTACCGGAGGATCGATAACTTCCACGGTTGTAAAGTCGCTGAACTGTCCGTCCGGTCGGACAAGCGGGTAATGGTCTAAAACGTCGAACGGATTAACACAGTAGTGTGTTACGCCCGGAACGCAGATGCCGTGACCGGATTTTTTGCAAACCGTGTTCTCTTCGTATTTGTGTCCACGGCAGATCAAGCCGGGTTCATAGGCTTTAAAGCCGTGCATATTATCGCTCATGGTCTTTCCTCCTCGTTTGGTTTATTTTCAAGATTTGCTAAAATTCTTCGTAGCCGCTCTGAATCGTCTTCATGCGGCATACGGGCGGGAGCGGTTTTCTTCGGCGCTTCCGGCTCGTCCTTGAGCGGGAAAACACCCTGCCATCCTCTCTGGATGCTCTGGTTGAGTATGGCGATCTTCTTCTCGTCATTGCCGGGTGCGAGCTTTTCCAGTTCGGAAAGCGTGAGAGCAATGGCGCGGTCGGTAAGCGGTTTGCGCATCTTTTTCCGCATTTCCGCAAAATCGTTCAAAGCCACATCCAGCGCGGAAGCGCCTTTATGTTTTTCCTCGTCAGAGGGAAAACATCTGTCTTTGTCCTTGTCTTTGTCTTTGTCTTTGTCTTTGTCCTTGTCCTTGTTATTGGCTTTTTTGGGTTTTTCAAAAAAGGCTCGGGTTTTTTGGGTTTCTGAATTAACCGACGGCTTTTTCGGTCTGCCGCCCTTTTTCCCGTTCTCGGATTGCCGCGCACAGAAGTCGTTATAGTTGCCCTTATCCCTATCTATCTGCCACTTCATCTGCGGAAAGACAAAGCGCTCGTTCCCGCGGAGGTCGGGGACTTCGCCCGTGCTGCTATAAATAAGCAGCGCCGTGAAAAGCCGCCCGCGCTCCGCGTCGTTGAGTGGTTCAATCGCAGTAAGGTAGCTGTGATAGGCATTGAAGCTCTCTAATGCCATTGTGCGCCTCCGTTAAAACGGAAGCTGTCCGTCATCCTCGATCGGCTCGAGCTGTGCGCGCTCGTAGGCTTCCTTCTGGTCTGGCTTGTCCTTTTTGCCGCCGCAGAAGCTGACCTCATCCGCGACGATCTCCGTTGACCGGCGGGCGTTGCCGTTTTTATCCGTCCAATCGCGGTTCTGGATGCGACCGCGGACGCAGATCATGTCGCCCTTGGAAAACCACTTGGAGACGAATTCGCCCGTCTCTCGCCATGCGGTTATGTCGAAAAAGTCTGTGCCCTCCTTGAAGCGGTCAACGGCGATCGCAAACGACGCGACCGGCGTGTTGTTCGCCGTGTAACGCTTCTCCGGGTCTCGTGTAAGGCGTCCCATGAGGACGCATGTGTTCATTGCCATCTTGGATCATCCTTTCGGTAGATTAAATTTTTTTCGTCCCAGCATCGATAGTGGGCTTTCAGGTAGTCGCGGCAGTAGTGTCCGATCTCCTGCCGCATCGTCGCCGTGCCGTTGTCGAATGCATCATGGCAGAGGCGGCAGAGGGTCAATACGTTTTCTTCGATACCCAATCCCCCGCGGGAACGGGGGATATAGTGGGCTTCGGGGAAAGCGTAAATGGATTTGCAGTAAACGCAGCAGTGATGGTCGCGTTCCCATACGCGCTCTTTGACGGCCTTGGGAATGGCGCACGCCTTAGCGCGCTTGCTTGAGATTCTTTTCACGTTTTTCCTCCCATTCCCCGAGCAGGGCGGCGAGCTTGTCCGGCGGCATGGTCTCGATGCCTACGGCCTTGGCGTCCTGTATCAGGTTGTCTATAAGGCGGCTCATCGTGGAGCTGGAAAATACCGATGAACCGTAGTAGAGGATCACATTCACACAGCCGGGGATCTTGGAAGCTGTGACATCGGACTGCCAGCCGAGGCCGTTTGATGCCCAGACTTGCCGCAGATCTTCCGCCGCCGCTGACTGGATGCAGACGATCTTCATGTTCCCGCCAACGTCGCGTACGGCGCGGCGGTAGACTTCGGACGATGGAACGCCGGTTGCTTTGGCGAGCTTGTCGATCAATGCCCAGGCATAAGCGTTCGCGTCGAGGCTGCGTATGTTTTTGGGCTTGATCTCATATTCCCCCGGCGTGAACGCGTAGGCAAAGTGCCTCGCGTCCACGTCCGCGGTATGGAGCTTTAAGTAGCCGCCCTCCCAGACGGCGGAATCAACTTTCATTCTTCTCGGCCTTCTTCATGCAGTCGGCGCAGAGGCAGCGGTCAAAGCGGCGGAGTGAGTATTCCGCCATATCATTGACGCTCCACATTGTGCCGTCGCGCTTCTTGACCGGATAAACGTGCTTGCCGCAGTCGGCGCACATCGGGGCGGGCGTAGCCTTGTGGGTGTAATTGACATCCTCGCTCGCGGTCTGGTCCGGATCATCGCCGGTGCTGATCTTATATGCCTTCATCAGTGCGTACTTGTCGGCGTAGGTCATCGCCTTGCCGCTGCCCTTGTCCTGCGAATCAATGCCCTCGGCAAACGTTGTGGTCTCGATGAAGTCGGTAGGGTCGTCGGTATTCACGAAGCGGTACACGGTCTCGATTCGCTCAAAGAATGTGGTCTTTTTCGTGACCTTGCCGTTCCACTCGCTTTCCGATTCAAGCGCCGCCGATTCAAGAACGCGGCGGGAGGCGGGATAGGAATAAACGCCGTGTTTGGCTTCGAGCGGCTTTACCGCATCGATCACGTCACGCTCGGAGACGGCCTTGTAGCCCTTGCCCTTGCCAGTCTCGACGTTCAGGTTCTTTGCGACGGTTTGCAGCTCGGCGGTGATCGCCGCCATGCGCTGGTGGATGTTTAATGCGCTCATTCTTTCACCTCTTAATCGCAGTACGGTTCTTTGACCGTGTATCGGTATCCGCCGTCGATTTTTTCCAGTGAGTAGCACCCGCGGAAATAATAAGCGGGGTCATTGGCGCGTTCGCCGCCGTAGCGAACATTGGCGCTCCACTCGCCGGAATGGGGGAGATCGGCTTTGTAGACATTTTCGCGGATGTATCGAAGTACTTCTTCTTTGGATTCTCCATCCGTTTTGAGTTCCCAAACGCGGAAAAAATCTCCGTAGAGGCGATATTGGCCACTGTGTACGAGCTTCGCTTCAATCATTTCGCCGCCTCCTTTACCTCCGTGAGCTTCTTCCGGAGATCGGCAAGATCGGCTCTCAGATCGATGTTCTCTTTTTTCATCTCCCAGTAGTCATCGGCGAGGCGCGCCGCCTCGTTCTTCGCGGCTCTTTCTACGAGCTCGCGGTATTCCGCAACGGTGATTCCGACGGTAAACATTGCCGTGCTTTCTCCGGTCTTTTCGTCGACGACGAAGCCGGTGTCAAATTCGTTTTTGTAGTAAGTCATTATTCAAACTCCTTTTCACAAATTTCTACGATATGCTCACATAATGCGTTTGGTATAACGCTTCTTTCCTTGCTGCATTTCAGGCCCTGCGTCCCGGTCTTCGCGCCGCTCGGGGCTCTTTCATGGCACGAGTCGCCATTCTTGCACATGGGGCGAAATTTTGGGTCTGGGTGGTTCGTCCAAATGTCCGTGGGCTTCATGCGAGTGTCGCCATACTGGCAGTATGTGACGGTGTACCGTGGGAGCCCTCCACGACATCTTCCGCATCCCGCCACGTGGGTTTTCGATAAAATAGAATTTCGGCTCAAGGTCGTGGATGAGCTGCAAAACATGTTGATCTATTTTGTCGCAACTTCGGGCATATTCGCTGATGGGATCAAGGTTACCGGTCACAGGGTCTTTCTTCCGATGATGGCTTATTGCCGCAATGCTGAATGTCGTACAGTCGGGGCTTGCCCAGATCACATCGGGCCTGCCAAAGAGCCGAAGGATGTCATCCGCCGTGACGGTCATTATATCGGCGCAAAGATCGATGTTTTCAAAGTCCTTGTCCCAGTCGATGGAGAATACCTCGTGCCCGTGTGCTTCAAAAGCCTTGCCCATGCTCCGTGTACCGGCGAACAGTTCGAGCACTTTCATTATTCAAGTTCCTTTCCGTCATAGATTTCGTTTAATGCTTTGATCTCTTCTTTGCCAAAATTGCAGATTAAAAGCTCGTGGAAGCGGTCACGGATGTTCTGCTTGCAGTCCTCGCAGTAGCTTTCCTCGGCGTACCGTCCGCACAAGGGGCATTTGTTTCCCCATTCGATACGGTCAGACCCGCAGGTCGGGCAGCGCTCCCAGCCGTAGCCTTCGTCGGCGTAAACGACGGGGTAAAAACCGTCCTCGCCGCAGTCACGGCAGCGGCACGTTCTGGGCACTTGACAATTCCGCCTCCTTTGCTGTAGAATTTGAAATAAGGTTGTTTTTCCTGTAAGCGCTGTCGGTGTCATCTCCACCGGCGGCGCTTTCGCCTTTTTCCGCCCATGTGGTGGAGCATTCAGACTGTGCGAGCCAAGCCAGCACAAGGGATTCCAGAAACGTCTGCATGGACGCGATGCCGTTTCTCTCGAGCGCTTGTTTAACGCGCTGTGCGGTGCTTTCGGTCAGGCGGCACTGTAACCGTATGGGCTTAACGCGGCGCGGTGTGCGGGGCTTACGCTGCGTCACGGCGTCGTAAATCTCCTGCGCTCTGGCGCAGAACTTCACGCCGTAGTCGTTCGTGTGGAGCGCCATGCTCACCGTTCCCTTATTGGCCTTCGGGAACTCTTCCCGGAGCGCGGCGGCGATGGCCGTATAACGTGTGTCGTTCATTCCGTTCCTCCCGTCAGTGCGTATTCTGCCACGCAGATCGGCTTACCGCTGTATTCAGCGTAAGCGGTTTCTACTCTTGCTCCGGGGCTGTTATACCAGTTGGGGATTGTGCGTATTTCGTCCGCTACGTCGATCATTGCAAAGCAGATGCGCATATGCGCGTCTGGGCTCATACCCTCCGGTAGCTCGGCAGGATTCAGGACGATATGGCCATCTGCTTCCAGTTCCGCCTTTGCCGCTGCGAACTGCTCACGGTATTCGGGATTGCCGGTGATCTTGCCGGCGAGATAGATAATCATTAGTGCCGTCCTCCTTTCATGATCGACGTATCCGGCATTTGCAGCCAGCGGCAGCAGTCATCGGCGAGGCTCGAAAAGCCGTAGACCGCGAAGATGCCCTCGATGACGGCAAAGCCGAGACCGTTTCCGAATTTCCAGACGAAGAAGATCACGGCGGCTAAAAGCGTCATGATCGCAGTGGTGGCAAACGTTGCCTTTGCTTTTGTCATGGTTGTTTTTCCTACTTTCTGCGGCGGTGGGCCGCTTTTTGTACTCGCTTGGTGATGTCGATGGTGTAATCGGCGATCGGGTGCAGCTTTGTCCGCGCTTCCCGCCGCTCTTCGCATCCGGCCTTGAATTCTGCGTACCGGGGGCAGGATGCGTGACAGCCGACGAAGCGCTCGGAACACCCCTTACACGGTGCGATCATCGCCTTTGTCCTTCTCGGCAAGTGCCTCTGGGTGATTGTGAATGTAATTCCGCAGAAGCTCGCCCCAGAGGGTGTCGCGCTGCTCCTGCGTGATTTTCTGGGGCTTGACCGCCCCGGTGTTACGGTTGATGACGATGGGCATTTTATTTCCCCTCTTTCTTCTCGGATTTGATGCCGTCAAGTCTGCCCTGCAAATAGCCGCGGACATAATCAGCGCCGTCCGGCGGGATCTGTTTCAGGCTGTCGATGACTTCCTTTGCAGCCTGCTTTTCCTTTTCGCTCATGTGGTTTCTCCTTTCTTTCCCGTCCGCCGTGTGGTATATTGGCGGCGGGGGTGGTATTTTGAATGTTTCGGATTTGCTGAATGTCGATCTGCCGAAGAACGAGGCGGAAGCGCTTGCGGAATTGACCTCCGGCGCTGTGCTGCGGGATAAAGAAAACGCCGATACGCTGGACAATCTCATCCGCTTGGGGCTTGCCGAGAAGTATGAAACCACGGCAGACGGCTGGTTTGCTCACGGTGCGAAAATTAACGAAGCCGGGAAAAACTACCTGTTTCTGCGGGAAATGCAGCGGAAAGAGAAGCGGCGGTCATTCTGGCGTGACTTCCTGTTTCTCGTCATCGGCGGCGCTGTCGGCTGGTGCTTCGACCATTTGGTAGAGATCGTCGCCCTGTTCCGCGTCGGTCGATAGCCACGGGGAAAACAGCGCCCAGAACCGCTCGAACTTCCGAATCGGGATACCGCCGGATAGCTTCCGGCGGATAAGGCCGGATTCGACCGCCGCCATCAACGCACGGCCTTTGAGCGTGATCTTTACGGCTTTCATGCTTTCGCCTCCTTTCTGCCGCCCTGCCGGGCGGGGGTTGTTTACTAACTTTGTGAGCCTATATTAACACCTGAGTTAGAATTTGTCAATCAGTTTTTTGAGATTTTTATTGACAAAGTTAGATTTTTACTATAGAATTACGTCAGCAAGGAGGTGATAGCATGGAAGAGCGCTTCAAGGAGATACGCCGACTTCTCGGCATAACGCAGGCGGAGTTCGGAAAGGGAATCAACATCTCACAGAATTACGTCTGGATGATCGAAAAGGGCGAACGCATCCCCAGCGACCGAACCATCGCTGATATATGCCGCGTGTACAACGTCAACGAGGACTGGCTGCGGGACGGAACGGGCGAGCCGTTCATGCAGCTGTCCCGCGAGGAAACCATCGCGGCGTACGTCGGCAGGATTACCGGCGGACACATCACGGACATTGAGGAGAGCATCATCAAGTTCATGGCGGAAACGACGGTTGAGGAATGGGAAACCCTCGCCCGCGCCCTGCGGCGGTTTGCCGAGACAATAAAAAAGCCCGATACGGAGTGATCCGTACCGGGCATTTTTCTTTTTGGGGTTACAACATATTCAACGCAACGATGTACAAGCGGTGCAGCATTTTCGTGTCCATGAGGCGCAGGATGCGGACGATCTTCTCAATTTGGCGTTCCTTTTCCATTGTTCCCTCCTTATTTTATTGCCTTTCGACAAATTTAGCCTTGATTCTATCGATGAAAAGCGTTATTCTAAACATATCCACAACAAAAATTTAATAGGAGAATGGATGCTATGAGAAAGAAACTGCTTGCCCTTGCCTTGGTTTTTGCGCTCGTTTTTGCCCTTTGCGCGTGTGGAGGAGAAGCGCCGGAGACGCAGACAACACCGGAACCGACCGCCGCGCCGACTGCGGAGCCGACAGTTGAGCCGACGGAAGAACCGAAGCCTGCCGCAACGTTCGACGGCACGGTGTACGAGGACGATGAAGCCCGTATCGAGATCACCGGGTATGAGATCTTAGAGGTAGGATCGGAATATAACAAATACGGTGACGTTCCGCTTATCTGCTTTAAATACACCGTTACGAACCTCTCCGGCGGTGATGTGAGTGCTTCCGGCAAATGGATTCAAACATTTACCGCATATCAGGACAACGACCCGAACTTCCTGAACGAGCTTGATGTAGGATCGCAGGAAAACAGCGCCTATCACGATACCGGATTCGCAAAAATCAAAAAGGGCGGAACCGTTGAGGACGTGATGACCTACGAGCTGGACGACGAGGAAACGCCGGTCACGCTCGTTGCATCGTACAGATGGGAAGAGATCGGCTCAAAGGATTTCGACATTGCACAGCAGCCGGAAGAGGAAGCGTCCGAAGAATCCAATCTCGGCAAATGCACACCGGAGACGCTGGAAGCCGCGGCGCAGTTTATTCAGGTGACATGGAAAAAGAATCTGCCGAACGTGACATACACAATCAAAGAAGATCAAAATTTGATTGTGATGCTCATTGAGAACGACGGATTTGATGCGAAAATCAGAGAATCAAAGAAAGCCGGAACGAAGCCGAGCAATTGGAGCGATACTGTTTCCGCGCTGAACTCCATGACGGAAAATGCAATCAGCCTTGCGCAGTTTTTCTGCGGCGATGAGGTGCATGTCGGCGCGATCCTTGTTAGCGATGTAGATCACAACACCGCGTTTTTAAGCTCCGTTGACGGGAGAACGGTCGACGATTATTTTGCGTGAATTAAATGCCCCGGCATTGGCGGCAACCTCTGCCGGGGCTTCGGGGATGTGGTAAACCGACACGTCTGCCACGATTCAAGCGTACCCGCTCTTGCCCATAAAGTCCATGTTGTAAATCACAAATCAGGAGGAAGATTCAAGAACCGTTCCCGAAAGTTTTGGGAAATCCAACAACTGAATGGAGATGGAGAAAAAGTGTCCGCGCTCACAGACCTACAGCCTTACTTAGACGAGTATCCAGCCAAACTTCGCAAAGCGAAAAATGCCAGCGGCTTCACCCTGCAAGAGTTGTCTGACCTGTCCGGCGTACCCTATAACAACATCTGCGACACGAATGCAGGGCGGGTCAAGCACCCGCTCCTTTTTTATGCCGCTGCCACTTGTAAGGTATTGAATCTATCGCTGAATGAGCTTGTCGGTCTGGATGAACAGCCGGACACACAGCATGTCCATGATCTGGAATTGGAGAACGTGCGGTTATCCGGCGAAGTAAAGCATCTGCAAGAAATGAACGCAGGGCTGAGAAAGCAGGGGGAAACCCACACAAGGACAATTTATATGCTCATAGGCGTATGCAGTATTCTTTTGTGCGCCGTTGTATGGTACGTCATATTTGACATCCAGGTAGAGACCGCCGGTATTTTCCGCTCGGCTGGAACAAGCATTTTTGCGGGCGTCCTCGCCCTGATACTGAACGCCTCCGTCGCAACCATCATTTACGCCTTCAAAAGCATTCACAAGGGGAAAAAGAAATGAGACTGACACACGGAGCGTACATTCTCGCGCGATTTTCAACAGACAACCAAGAAGTGGACAGCATCGACGTACAGGTGCAGAAGTGCCGCGAGTGGTGCGCACGGGAGCATCTGCCTGTGCTGGACGTGTTCGCGGATGAAGCTACATCCGGCATGAAGAACACCAGACCGGAGTATTCCCGCATGATGCGGCAGCTCGCCGAGGGCGGCGCGGATACCGTTGTTATATACGATCAATCCCGGATGTTCCGCAAGCTGACGGCGTGGTTTCAGTTTCGGGAACAGGTAGCGTGCTACGGCGTGCGCGTCGTTGCCGTGACGCAACCGATCATCGGCGGCGATCTGCGCGACCCGATGACGTTTCTATCCGAGGGCAGCATGGCTCTGATGAATCAAATGTGGGTTCTCCAAACGCGGCAGAAGGTCATCGAAAAGATGCGTTACATGGCGGAGCAGGGCAAACACACCGGCGGAAAGCCGCCGCTTGGGTACGACGTAAAGGACGAGCGCCTTGTCATCAACGAGGATGAGGCAGATACAGTGCGGGAGATATTCCGGAAGTACGCCGCGGGGAAATCGTATCGGGAAATAATAAAATGGCTGAACGATTCCGGGAAGCGCACCAAGCGCGGCGGATGCTTCGGAACGAACAGCCTGCATGACCTGTTGAAAAATGAAAAGTATATCGGGAATATTGTGTACGGCAGGAGCGAGCGCCGACCGGACGGTACGCGAAATTCGCATTCTTTTTCAATCAGAACAATGCGGATGGAGAACGCCGTCCCGTCAATCATCGACCGTGAAACGTGGGAAAGGGTGCAGAAGAAGATGGAAGATAACCGACGTGTACAGGCTGGCAGGCCACCGAAGGCAAGAGAATACCCGCTCAAGGGGAAAGTGTTCTGCCGAGAATGCAAAAGCGCCATGACGATCGTAAGCTCGAAAAAGACGTATTACTACTACGCATGTTCAGGGAAAAAGCGAACCGGGCAATGTGATAACCCGCAGATCGGCGCAGGAGAGCTGGAAAACATCGTCGCTGATGCTATACGCGAAATCCTTGGAAATCCGGAAAACATAGAAAACATTGTCAGCATTATCCGGGAAGAGAAAAACGAAATAATCAACGTCGCCACACAGCGGATGCAAATTCTTCTCGCCCGAAGGATGGAAATCAACCGGCAGCTCGAAGCGGGAACAAATGCGATTCTTGCGGGGCTGCACAGCCAGACATTGAAAACGAAGATGCAGGAGCTTGAAGAAGAGCTTACGGAAATTGACCAGCAAATGACAACGTTGAAACACAGCGCCGATGGTACGCAGATACCAGAGGAACGTCTTAGGGCGTTGTTAAACGCCGCAGGAGACGATGTAAACGCGCTTTTGTCGTTGGTAATGCGCGTGGAAGTCGGCAAAGACAGAATCGTTGTATGGACGCTTCTGGACGCAGACCCTAACGGACATTTTGACTTTTCCGAAGATGGGATAAACATTGACTTACAGCCGGTAGATCGAGGGGACGAAAATTCAGGGTGTCACCTCACCGGTACCATGAATTTTCATAACTTTTCCATCGCAGGCGGGCTACTAAGATTCAGCATACCGCGAAAGAAACGCTGGGGTTAATCCCCAGCGTTTTCTTGCTTATAGGTCGTTAAGTTTGTTCATGACCGCGGCGTAGGTCTTAGGCTGCATCACGCTCAGGCTTTCCATCAGCTCATCCATCACCCGCCATGCGTCACGCGGCTCTTTGTCCGAGACGGTGCGGAGAAATTCGCTGCTGCCGTAGGCTGCGCCTGAATAGGCCGGGATGGACTGCACTCGTGGCGCGGCGCTCTGCGGCTCGTTCTCCTTGTTCATTTCGGCGCGGATGGTGTAGAGCGTGGCGAGCTTAGCATAATTGGGATAGCTCGACTCTTCATACTCGAGCCTCGCTATCTCTTTGCGAATCTCGAGTGCATCCAGCATGTCAGCCGAGATCGTCGAGGCAGCGGCGTAGCGCCTCGCGGGTGCGGTCGTCCTGCGCGTCGCGCATCATGCTCTCGATATGCTCGCGCATACCGTCGCGGCTGTACCGTTCGCTGTAACGGTCGCCCTCGCCGTCGCGGCTGTAGTGTCCGCGGACGTAGTGCGTACCGCGGCGGGCGTAGCTGCTGCCGCGTCCGTAGGTGCCGCGCATATCCGCCTCCCACTCACCGGCGCGGGAATAGTCCCCGTCTTCGAGCATTTCGATTTTGTCAATGTTCTTGACAGTATCGGTGATTTTGTGGAGGATATCGAGATCGCCCGCGCCGAGGTCGGGCTTACGGGCCACTTCATCCAGCTCACGGCAGAGCTTTTCACGGATGGACTTCATTGCATATTCACTCATGGTTTTTCTCCTTTCACGCCACGCGCTCAACGATCATGTTGGCGTTGGCAACGTTGATGGCCTGTCCGCTGATGTTCTCCGCCGCGACAGTCAGGCAGCAGCCGCGGGGAACATCGACGTTTGCGGAAACAAAGATGTTTCCGTAATCACCGACGGCTGCGGGGGTGACGACGGCGGTGGCGCTAACAAGCGGCTCGCCGTTAACGGCGATAGCAAGGGAAATTGCTTCGACCGTTCCGCCGGTGGGGATGGCGATGTTTGCGCCGAAGGACACTTTGTACCGAGCGCGGCACTGATTCGTCAGCCCTCGGAGGGTGACGATTCCCGCGCCCTCGCGGTGGACGATACCGCAATTCCCGGCAACTGCTGTTTCGGTGAGGGGGACGTTCTGCCCGGCGGCGACAAGCGCCGTCGTGGCGTTAGTAAATTCAGCCATTGGGTTTCTCCTTTCAAAAAATGCGGCGGGGTAAAATGCCCCGCCGCCGTGTGTTAAGCGTCGGCATTAGGCCGACCATGCCGCTGGGGGCAAGCTCTCGGTATTGAGTTTAGGCGACGCCGCAGTTGTAACTGCAGCAATACGGATTTGCGACCTGATACGCCGGGATGGGCGACGGGCGAAGGGCAGAGACAAGGTAGCTGTTCTGCGCCGCCTGGGAGGCCGCAAGCTTGAGGGACTGGTTCTCGCTTTCGAGATCGCGCATCTTGCTCTGCACGAGGAAGTCGAGGATGGCCTTGCTGTTTCCGTTGGCGTTGTCGATGATGTCGCGCGCGGCGTTCTGCACGGTGTTGCGGGTTTCGCAGCCCTGCGTTGCCATGTCATAGCGCACCTGCGCAACGGCGGCGCGATTCTCGCAGCAGCACTCCTGCGACTGCATCTGCATCTGGAAGAGCTGCGCCATGAGGGCGGACTGCTGGTTCGCGCGGGAGAGTTCGGCGGACATAAAGCCGTTGCTCAGGTTCTGCTGCACGCCGTTGATGAGCTGCGCCTGCGCGAAGAAACCATCGCAGAGGCCGTTGTTCACGCCGTCGAGCTTGCGCTCGACGTTGGCGAAGTCGGAGGTGAGGATGTAACCATCGGTCACACCGCCACGACTACCGCCGAAGCCGTTGCCGCCCCAGCCGAAGAGGACAATGAAGAAGAGGATGATCCACCATCCGTCGCCGCCGAAGCCGCCCCAGCCGCCGTTATTCACGCCGGTAGGAGTTACGGGCATGGTGGGCTGGATACCACCGTCGGTAAGAGACATTGTTCAATTTTCCTTTCAAAAAATATTTTTTTATCCGGCCGGATAAATTCAACGTAAGAGCGCCTGGAATTGCTGTGCTGCGTTTTGCAGTTGGTTTAGCTGCTGCTGGGAGATTTTGCCGCTTTGCAACAGTTTCTGCACCTCCTGCTGCGGATCGCCGCGAAAGGTGTTTCGGAATTGCTGGAACTGCTGGACAAGCTGGGCGAACTGGTTGTTCTGCCAGCCGCCGAATACCTGAAACAGGGGGTTACTCATTTTCGGTCACCTCCGCTTTCTTTGCGGTTTTCTTCGGCGTGAACTGCGCCGCGAACGCTTCAAATTCCGCACGGGTGACGTATTCCGGTGTCTGCTGCGCCGGTGCGGGTTTGGTGCGCTCGGTGTAGTCGAGGATACGCATGGAGGGGACGCCCGAAGCGTCAACGGACTTGACATAGATGCACATGTTTTCGCTGTCCCACAGCGGGACGGTGTTTCCCGCCGCGACAAGGTAGGACTTGGCGGCGGCTTCGCCCTGCACCCAGATCATCGGGTTCGGGGCGGGTTGCTGCGCGCGGAGCTGCGCGAGCTGATCCATCATCGGCGGGGCGTAGGGCTGATAGCTTGGCTGGTAATACGGCGGATAGTTCATCGTTTTTCCTCCCAAACGTAGATCGGTGTTTCGTTGCCGGAATCCCACGCGTCAAAATACTCCCCGTCCACAACCGCCACGACGTGGCCGCTTAAGGCGAGGATGTAGGAGCCGCGGGGATGCTCGGCGGCAAACTGCCGGACGGTATAACCGTCGTAATCGGGGAGGGCGGAGCGCGCAAATCCACGACGGCGGAGATACGCGCCCCAGACCGCATTGGCTGACGGCATGTCGGACAGCTCGTGCCCAGTCGCCGCCAGATCCATATACACCTTGCCCCAGCTGTCGCCGGTCGCCTTAGCAATCGCGCGGATCACGCAATCGCCCACGGCCTTGCCTGCCGGATTCGGGTTGAAATATTGCATACGGTCGCCTCCCACTACCAAAATTTTCGCATAAAAAAAGAGGGCTAACCCATCGGTTAGCCCTCAAAAACCCATCAAAAACCCGTCATTCGATTGCAGCGGCGATCTTGTCCTTTATCGCCCGTATACGGCGCTCAACTTTCTCTGTGCCGTACAGTTCCGTGTCCGTCTGCATGGCGAAGGAGATTTGCAAAACGCTCATGCCCTTTGCCCGCAGGCGGAAGATTTTTAGTTCCTCATCGGTAAAGCCGCAGTCCCGCTCAAACTGTTCGCGCAGCTCGCGCGGGAATTGCAGCTTATTCTTTGTCCCTGGCGTTGTTAAACTCCGTAGGATGCTCTCTGTCGTCATTGGCTACACTCTCCATGTATGCGTTAAAAAGTGTCTCTGCGAGGCTTTCAGACGCCTCGACGCCATTGATGCGGCAGAATTCTTTGATTGATTCTTTCATCGTGTCGGTTTACAAGGTTTTAACGGGGGTTGCCGCCCCCGTTATTCGTCATTTTTGAGCTGTTTAAACACCTGATTGATGCCGGTCGCAGCGAGGCCGGACACGATGCCGACGGCGACGGCTGTCAGATAGTCCGTGGCCGGGAAGTCCGGCACGATGTGCAGCGCCAGCACGCCGAGGGGCGCGCCGACGATGCCGCAGATCGCCGGGATCCACTTGTCGTCAATCGCGTCGGTGTTCTTGATGACGATGCCGACGAGGTAGGCGATCACGACGATCGCCACGCAGGTGGTCAGTCCGAAGATGTTCTCCATTTTTTGTTCCTCCTTAAATAATTCCTGCCTGAGCCAGTGCCGCGGCGATGACGCCGCCGACAACCAGCCAGATCAGCTTTTCAACGATCGATTCCCAGCGCTTGCCGGGCTTTGCCTCCAGAATCTTTACGGAAGCCTTGATCTCATCGACGTGGCTTTCGACCTCGCCGAGACGCTGCGCCATGACCGCCGTGGAGGTTGCGAGAGATCGGATCTCGTCCTGCACCTCCTCGAGCTTCTCAATGCGCCGGGTGTTGCTGCGCGCCCGCTGGTCAACCTCCGCGAGCTTGACCGCGTTGTCCATGGTTTTTTCCTCCATTGTCAGCCTCCGAGAATTCTGTTCACCTCGTCCTGCACGGCCTTCGTGAACCATGCGGCGAGCGCGTCTTTGCGAGCCTGCCCATTTCCCCACTTTCCGGCGATGACCTCGCGGGCCTTTGCCGTGATGAACGGGTCAACCGTCGTCTCCTCGGCGGGCTTCTCGGGTTTCGGCTGCGGCGTCGGCGTGGGTGTCGGTTCCGGTGCCGGTTCAGGCGCGGGCTGCGGATCTGCGCCGTCCGCCTTGCTCGCAAAGTCGGGAACTCCATAACCGCGGATGAAGCGGGCGTTCACGGCCAGCGCGCGCGTCTTGACGGCGTTGTCGCAGTTGCCCTCAATGATGGTCATCGTCTGACCGTTACAGGACGCCACAATGCCGACGTGGTCGGGCTGGCCGGCATTGTCGCCGTACCCCGTATCCTGCCAGTCGTAAAAGATCACGTCGCCCGGAGACGGGATATAGGCGTCGTTTTCTGTCCATCTGCCAATCTCCTGATAGAGCCGCACCATGCCCGGGCATCCGCACTCGGTCGGCATGATGTCGCGCAGCCCGCACTGCAAGGATACGGTGGACACGAACGCTGCGCACCACGGCCAAGAGGCGAGCATCCGCGTGCCTCTGGGAAGCGGGCTCTGGGCGTTGTAGATGTCCAGCATCTCCTGATGCTCGGTGCTGTACTCGCGCGTCCCCAGCCAGGCTTCGGCTGTAGAGACGACCTTCTGTCTCAATTCTTTTTCTGTCATGGCGTTACCTCCTGTTATAGTCCTGCCATCAAAGCGCGTACGTCCATGTCCCACTCGGTGTTGAAACCAGACAAGACGTAGTTGTCTTCATGAGACGATGTGTTGACGTGAGAGGGATTCACGACTTGTCCGAAAGCAATTTGGCCGAGTGATTTCCACGCTTGCGGAATAGTAAAGGCAACTGAGGATTCACCAAGAACGCCGGCCTCTACCGTGCATACACATCTTACCAGCCCATTGAGGGCTGCTTGAAGCATTTCGCTTGGCGTTTTGTCCGTGGCGAATGTCGCCGTCGCTGGTTCGGTTTCAAGATTTATCGCCGTGACATTGACATGCAGCGTTGTCACGCCAGCGCCTCCTGCACCAGTTTCGCCTCTCGGGATGGTGAAGTCGAGAACCGCAGCGTTTTCCGTTCCGCTGTTTGTCACGATAGCGTCCGTCCCCGGTTCTCCCGTCGTTACCGTGCCGACCCTCACCGTCGCCGCCGCGCCGGGGTCGCCCTGCGGTCCCTGCGGACCCGGCAAGCCTTTGCCGCCGTTTACGATGCCGGTAAACTTCATTTTGAAATCAGCCATTGTATCCACCTCTCTTTTGACATTCTTGCACATCGACGATACAGGTATCGCCCATGACCGGCGTATCCTCCGCGGTGCGGAAAGCGAGTTGGAAGTTCACCGTACCGGTGGTAAGCTCCATCGCCGCCTCGTAAGGAATCGTTACGTCGAATGTGTTTTCGTTGATGATTTCTGGCGTGAATTGATAGAACACGCCGAACGGCTGTTTGAGGTAAAGCTCGTATTTTGAGCCGCCGAGGAGCGACACGCCCTCTACCTCGAACCGCAGGGTAGATTCTATCCGCTGGTGAATGTGCATGATTTCGCCTCCTTATGGGTTGGATTTGACAAGGGCTTCTTGTGCCGTTCCGTTGACATTCAGCAGAACGCGCGTCACTTGTTTTGCCGCGCCGTTCACGTTCAAATACAGAATATCGCCAAACAACGCAGGCGCGGTAAAGGTCGCGGTTTGGACGGCAACCGCGGCGCCAACGCCGCCGACATTCGCGGTGATCGTGACACCCTCTCCGGCTTCGCCGACGAAATAGAACGTTGTCGTTCCCTTGGTTACGCCGAAGGACGTATCTTCTGTTCCTGTGACGCCGCCGATGTCACACCGGAGCTTCCATTTCTCCGGCGGGTAATAAGTGCCGTAGCTGCCGTTGCCGCTCGTCAGCTCAGCTTTAACGGTAAACTGCCTGCCGTTCAGCCGGGCGATGTAGAGTTTTCCAGAAAGGCTCCAATGGTTTGCTGTTCCCGAAACGCTCTTTTCCTGCTCCCAAGCGCTGCCGCTCGGGAGCTCCGGCGCCGTTGTGCTCCATGCCATTCACTTCACCTCACACAGAATACTGTAGGTATATATCCCCCGGCTGCCACTCGGCGGGCGGCGTTTCGCTCGTCCCGGTGTAGATGTGCCGCACCTGATCGGCGGAAAGGCCGAATTTGGTGTAAGGGATGTTGTCGGCGAGCTTCGCGGCGGTGACTGCTTTGTTGGCGAGTTTTGCGGTCGTCACCGTCCCGTCCGCAATCTGCCCGCTTGCTGCCTGTTCGATGGCGGCGCGGAGCTGGTCGAGGAGCTCGGTGAACTGCGCGTTGATGACGCTTGTGTCGATGCTCAACGTGTCGGTAACAAGGCCGCAGACGTCCGGGTTTTGTCGTTCATCCGTAATCATGGAGGCGGTGATGGAGGTCGTACCGGCGGCAACGAGGATCTGTGCGAGGCTCAGCTGCCGCTGCGTTGTATTGTTTGTTAGCGTCGGAGCAGTCGCCGCGCTTGCCGGTGTGCCTTTGAGGATTTTAATTTCCGGTAGATCGGCGTAGTCGGTGGTTTTCCACTCAACGATGACGCGGTCAATGCGGTTTAAAACGCCGTCCGCCGCGTCAATTGTGAGCTGCATTTTTGCGCCGTTGTTTTTTTCGGCGTCGTTCCACCAGACAACGCCGTTTGCGTCGGAATCGGCGATCCATCCGATTCCGTCGGACACCGTGACCGCCATGGCGTTCTGCACGGCGGCAACGGCGGCATTGTTGTTCGCGGCGAACACGCCGGAGGTGCGGCCATGAAGCCAGCGCATCGCATGTTCCGCGCCGACATATTCGTCGCGGTTGTTCGGGAAAGATTTAATATTTGCCATTTAGTTTCTCCTCACTTAATGCGTCAAGGATTGGGTCGCCGAGGATGATCTGCGTTTTCTCGCCGGTGCGGTCGAGGGTGTATTTAAGGCCCGTGATGCGCGCGGCGAATGACACGCCGAAGCGGACGGAAATGCACAATACGACGTCGCCGATGTCATAGCGGATGCCAAGCTCTGACGGGTCGATGACAACGTCAAAACTTGACCTTCTGATGTATTTCCCCAGCTCCATATTGCCAAAAGATTTTGCTGATTTGGCCGCGTCTTCGGCTGTGCCGTCCGATTCCTGCGATATCGAGCTGTCGAACCACCGCTCGAAGCGGTCGTCGCCGGAGGCGCTGCCCACGACAGCGACCGGCTCGGTTTCGTCGGTCAGCTTGTATTTCACATAAGCGACATTTTTAAACGTGCTCACGTCTTTGCTGATGACAAGGTCGGAACATGTCCCCTGCTCTTCAACAAATGCGACGCGGTGAATGCCGGTCGTGCGGTCGGTGCCTTTTATGACGCGGAAGGTGTGCGTCAGGGTATTTCCGTCCCAGTCCATCCGGTGGCCGAGCTCGGCGGTGTCGAGAACGTCCATGATCTTATCGAGGAGCTGACCGCCGTATACGGTATTGTCTTCGTCGTCCTCCGGCTGGAACTGCTCGGTCAGGCCAGCGGGCGTCGCCGTATGGATGCGCGTCAGGCCGCGGAGGTTGTCGTTAATGAGGCCGTAGACGCCCGTCTCTATGGTCGTGATGGCCGTCTTTGCCGCAACAACGCGCTTGTTTAATATCCAGTTTGCCGTGTATCCGTTGGCGGTGATGCGATTCTGCACTGTGTCATGCTTGACGTTGACCAGGACGTAGGTCGCGCCGCGGGAGGTGTTGTACAAAACCGAGCCCTCACGGAGGGCGGCGATGTTGTAATCGTCCACGGGGGCGACGACCTGTATTTTCCCTATAGCGTTGTAATGTTCGGTGATCTGGATGGAGATGGCGTGCGTTAATTGATACCGCGTGGAGAAATCGGGGGGATAGATTTCAAAGCTCATACACTTATCCCCACGATCTCCTGCGCGAAGTCAACGGCGACCTGCAGGCTGTCAAGGCCGCTGTCCGCGGTCGGCTTCAAAACATTGTCCCCGACAGAGAGCCGGTAGAGGCTGGACGTCAGCTCGAGCGCTCCGCGGCATTCGCCGTCCACGCTTGAGGTAACATACGTCCGGTCGTGCGTGATCTCGATCACGACACGTTCCCCGGCGGCGAGCGTTTTGTTGACGCGGATGAATTTCCCGGTTGCCGCGTCGAGGATTTGCGGATTGACGACCTCGTTGAGTGCGGTAAACGTCAGTGTATACGGGACGGGCACCTGTCCGCCGTTTTTGACGTTGATGAACTGCGTCCGGACGACCGTGCCGAAGCGGTACGGGCGGGCCTGATTCCACGGGAATTTGAAGCCGTATTCCACGCCGGAGAGCGTGGCGGCGGCGGACGCGTCCTGTTGCCAATATGGATATGGCGCGGTTAATGAGAACTGAAACGCGGCGAACACCGGGCGCGCCTCGATGGTCGGGGTGGCCGTCGGGCGGACTTCGAGGTAGTAGTCGTCAGCGTAGAGCCGACCGTAGAGGTCAGGGCGCACGACTGAGAGGAGCGCGTCCTTATTCTCCGCCTGGAATTCTCCGACGAGGATTCCGCTGATCGTCACGGGGCGCGACTGAACGTTGACGCTCTGGACAGTCGCGCCTGTCTGGTCGATGCCCTGCGCCTCGTTGAGCTTGCAGACGACGGTGTCAATGCCCGCGGGCTTGTTGATGAGAAACCCGCTTGCATACTCAAAGACGATCTCGCCGCCGTCTGAATTGACATAGCGGAAGGTTTTGGAAAGATTGCTCACATTGCCCACCTCGCCGTCTCAAAATACGCAGCCGTTGCAGCGGCAAGCTCCACAGGCGTCTGCGGGACGCTCTGGATGTTCTGCACGATAGTGATGCCCGCGGCGTTGGGCGTACCGCGCCGCCAGTCTTCCGCCTCGGCTTTTGTCAGAACAGATTCGCCGCGGTGTAAAACCGCCGGATATCCGTCATACGGGACATAATCCAGGCCACCGGCGGAGAAATGACCTCCGCCGCCGGTGTTCATTCCGTTTCTGGCAGAATTGGCAACTTCCGTACCGGCGGTGTAGGCTTCCCCTTTCTTGTCGCGCAGACCGGCGATAAAGCGGTCGACGGCCCGCTGCCCGGCGGAAAAGAAAGTACCGCTGTCAGCAACGCGCGCAGAAATTGCGCTCACGGTGCGGTCGACAAGGTCTTGCCCGGCCTGTTCGCAGGTGACGTCTTTGTCCATCCCCTCGGCGAGCTGCGCTGCCGGGTCAGCATCAATTTTCCCCGCGCCGACGGACTGCGCAAACGCCTCGATTGCCGCAGCGCCGCCCTCTTCGTACAGGGCGCGCAGCTCGGCGAGGCCGTCCTCGCTTCCGGCGTTGGTCTCGGCGAGCATGGCGACGACACCGGCGTACAGCTCCGGCCCGCCGGAATTGAACATCTCCGCCAGTTCGGCGGGAAGCTCTCCGGCGATGGATGCCATGTTCGCGGAGAAATCGTTCGTCGCGTCGATGTTGTGGCGCATGTTGTCGAGGGCGTCTTTGTACGACAGATCGCTCTCCGTGTTGATGCGCGAAAACATGTTCGTCGCGGCGTCGGTATAAGTCTGCAGGCGCTCGGTGGCCTCCTCCATGGGGAGGTTGCTGTTGGCGAGCTCGACGGAAAAGCCGTTAGCGCTGATCGTCATCTTATCGACGGCGTCGGAGGTTGCGTTCGCGGTTTCTGCGGCGGACGCTTCCGCCGCTTCCATATCGGCAAGCTGTTCCGTGCCGCGGTTGATTTTCCCGGTCAGGTCATCGACCTGATACGATAGGCGCCAGAACGTGTCTGCGTCCGTCGCCTCGCTCACCCCCGCAAGCTCTGTTTTCAGGCGGGCAAGCTCGTCGTTCCACGCCTCAAGCTGCGCCCTTGCATCCTCAACGCTTTCTGTAGGGAGGGGGTTTCTAAACTCGTCTGCCGCTTCGGCCCAGCTCTCGGCAACGTCGGCAAAGCCGCTTGTGAGCTTTTCTACCCAGCCGAGCACTTTTGCGATGGACGGGGTCAAAATGCCGCTGAACGCGGTTTTCAAACGCGAAATCTGTTCACCGACACCAGCCTGCGCCTCTTCAAGCTCAAGCTGCGCGTCGCGGGCGTTCATGACGGCGGAATTGTTGCGATGCATTGCAGCGGCAGCGTCGTCATACGCTGCGGAGAGGGTGTCGGTGATGAGGGCGGTTCGCTCTGCCGTATCGGCGCAGGAGGCGAGGCGGATGTTGAAATCGTCCTCGGAAATGCCGACCCAGTTGAGCGCGTCGGCCAAAACACCCGTGACCTGTCCGACCTTGGCGGTTTCGTTTGACGCCTCAATGAGGCCCTCGATGGGGAGGGAATCGCCGAAAGTCCCGTAGACACCGGCGGCGATCTCCGTCCAGCGCGCCTGTTCCTTTGTGCTCGAGGTAAGCCGGGCGAGGAGCTGCGAGGCCTCGACCGCCGTATCGGTGTCTCCGAGGAGCTTGTAGAACTCGCGGAACGTTTTCCGCGCGCTGGTGGTGGAGTAGCCCATGGTCTCGAACGCAGTGTCGAGCTTGCCCATGGAGACGCGGAACTCCTCCGTGGATTCGTCCATGTTCCAGAGCGATTCCAGGAAATCCGCGATTGCTTCTCCGGCCTGTTTGATGGCGTCGGCGAGAAGGTTGCCTTTCGTGACGGAGGATAGAATCGTTTTCCCGAGGCCAGACAGAGCACCGTCCGCTCCGCCGCTCGTTTCTCCTACGTTTTTCAGGCCGTCTGCGGCATCTTCGATTGGCGGGGACGCTTTGTCGGCCTCTTTCCCAACATCGCGCAGGGAGCGTTCTGCGTCGTTTAACGCGGTCTCGGCCTGGTTTGTTTCGGTGGTTGTCTCCTCAACGGATTTCGTGAACTTATCAACGGCCTTTTCCGCCTTTTGGGTGTCGCCGGGGATGTCCTCGGCAGCGCCGCCGAGCTTGTCAAACGATTTCGATGCGCCGGTGACTTGCTTGTCAAAATCGGATGTGTCAAGGGTGAGTTTGGCAAAAAGGTCAAATACATTCATTCTTCATCGCCTCCAAATGCGGCGCGGAAGCGCGCGATGATCTCCTCCGGCTCCTCGATTTTTCGCGGACGGAGGACGTCAATGAAGCGCCGGTTGAGCATCTGGTCGCGGCGGACGAGGGCATAGAGCGCGTCGGTGACGTAGATTCTGTACGCCTCCTCTTCCGCGCGTCGGTGCTCCCTGACGGCGACATACCGGACAATGCTGCTTACTCGTTGGTCTCCGGCGTATTCTCCGGCGCAGAGCCAGCACGATCCGCGCCAACCTGCGCCGCCGTAAAAAAAGACTTCCAGACTTCATCGGCGGTGAGCTCCGCCCAGTCCTGCAGGGCTTTGACGTAGGTGAGCTCTGCTGCGTACTTTTCGGGCGTTGTGCCGTAGCACACGGCCATGATGCGGCAGAAGTCGTCCTCGTGGCGGGAGAGGATCTTGTAAACGAGGGAGACGATGTAAGAGCGCGAGGAGCGTTCCTCCGGCTTTTTCTCCTGCCGGTACATCTCCCGCGTGTCCTCGTCCTCAACGAGATTGCAGAGCGGATCGATGAGGGCGGCAAAGGCGCTCAACGCGCCCTTGCCTTTGATTTCGGACGGGAGCGTCATTTTTTTCACGCCTCTTCCGTCCCTTCCTTGAGATATACCTCGAACGGCACGACCGTCTGCGCGCTCATGCTGACATGGCCGGTGAACTCGAACGAGAACTGCGCCTTGCCCTTGTCGGTGCTCTGCATGGAGAAGCCGCCGGTGGACAGGGCGTTGATGATCTTGATGGCGCAGTAACCGCCGTTGTTCTCGCCGTTCTTGTCGGAATAGTCGCAGACGAACCAGAGGTCTTTGAAGTCCGCGGACGCGACATCCACGCGCGGGGTGATCTTGGTCGTGTCGGTCGTGCCGACATCGCCCGCACCCATGAGCAGGGCGATGAGGGTCGTGTTCGTGGTGATGAAGGTACCCGTGAGCTTAACTTCCCACGAATCGAGCTTTTTGAGCTCCTTCATGTTTTTCGGGCAGTTGTCGATGTCCTCGCCGAAGTCGGTGAAGGAGGGCGTAGCGGTAAAGTTGATGCCGCCGGTGGTCGCGCCGAGGATGTTCGTGTCCTCAATGGCAGGCGTTGCCGGGGTAAAAGCCTTAAGGAGAACGCCCGCGTTGAGCACGATATTTTTGAAAGTATCTTCGGGAATTTTTCTGAATTTCATTTTCTCACCTCAATTTTGGGTTAAAAAATCGACCGTCATGTTGATGTAACGGCCTTTGATCTTGTTGTCTGCCGCGTCGGTCTGCGGCTGGGAAAATGGCGTTCCGCGCGCTATGAGCAGTGCGCCGCCGTCGCAGGGGACGTAAACGCCGCCCAAACCGATGGCGTTGGAGATCTCCTGCGTTTTCTCGACGATTGGGCGGTAGGAATCGCCGTAATACCAGAGATTCACCACCAGAGGCATGGAGCCGTCGTCGAACGCGCCGAGCACCTGTTCATAGACAAGGTACGGAAACGCCGCGCCGGTCTCGGCCTCGTTAGGGTAGGCTGTTAGGCCAAACGACGACATGAACGAATGGAGGGCTTCGGCCTTTGTCATGGCAGCGCCGCCAATCTGCGGACGTTGTACCGCTCGAACTGGAACGTCGATACCGTAGGCGTTTTGGGAAGTTTGGAAACGACGAGATAGTAGTTTCCGTCCGTCTTGATGATGTCCTGCTCGTCGAGGTTGGTGTTGAGCGGCGTGACGATGGTGTCGGTATAGGTCACGTCGGCCTGCTGCGCGGCAATGCGCTCTGTTGGCGTCAGGCCGGAGAACGCGATCTTGATCTCCGCGCCGTCTTTCCATGCGTTGACGTTTCCGCCGACCCCGTCCGGCACTTTCGTTTTGTTCATCACAACGGCGTGGGAATAGAACGTTTCATATAAGCTCATAGTTTCCTCCAACGGTTCAGCCGTTTGGCAAACACACCCTGCCATGAGGCGGAATCGCTTCCTTTCGTATAGGAATAGCCGCCGAAGCTCTCGCTCTGGTATGGGCTTGCGAGAACATCGGCGTTTTTGGCTTTCCATTCCTCGATCTCGACGGCGATAGCTTCCAGCGCGGGCGGGATCGCCATAGCCCAGACCGCGCCGTCAAACGTTTCGTCCGCGGGGAGCTTATCCCCGCAGCGATACACCCCGTCGCAAAAGACGCTGCCGACGACGCGAAAAAACTGTCCGGCGGCGAGAAACGGCAGCGTGATCTCGCCGTCATTCACGGTGTACTCGCCGGGAACAATGTCCACGGCGAAATAGTTGTGCAGCGAGGCACAAATCTCGTCGATCATTGCCCCGCTGCACTTGGTATTCTCATTCACGCTGCCGCCCTCCTATCAGGAGACGGAGGCGAGAATCTTGGCGATCTTCGTGCCGTCCGTGACCTTCGCGCCGTAGACGTGCAGGCCCTTGACCGCGTCGGCAAAACGCTTTTCCATACGATACGCCTCGGTCTTGATGATCTGCTCGGCGTAGGTAGTGGCGTCGGTGATCTGCGCGGTGATCTCGAAATACGGCGTCTTGCCGGTGTCCGTGCCGATGCCCGTCTTGACGTTATTGGACATATACACATCAAAACCGGCGATGCGGCCCACAAGGCCGTTGATAAGGGCTTCCTGTCCGGCGGTCGCGGTGCTCTTGGCGAAGCGGTCGTCGAGCAGGAGGAGGGAGTGGACGTCCGGGGGAACGACGATGGTGCGGCCCGTGTTGGGGACGTTCGCCTTGTCGAGTTTCGTCTTGAGCTTCACGATGTTCTCATAGACGTTGGAGCCGGTGAGGGCAACGGGGGCGGCGGCAGAGCCGATGGTGTTTCCGGCAGCGGCACCGGCAGCGATCACGCCGAGAAGGTAGGCGTCGGAAACGTCGGCGAGGGCGTAGGCGGCGCGGCCCATCGCGGTATCGACCAGCTCGCCCGCGGCCTGCACCTTGTCCACGTCGTCGACCTGGAAGTTGAAGTACTTGGACTGGTCGATAACGAGGGTCTGGTCGGTCGTGGACAGAACCTCCGGGTCTGCGATGTCGGTGTTTTTGGTGTAGCTCTTCACGGTGATCGCACCGATGGTGTTGATGTGGACGGTGTCGCCATGGTTGCGAATCTCGCCTTCATAGTTGCGGTTGACGAGGTTGGTGGCGACGTGCGCCTTTTCGAGCGCATAGAGAAGTCGGGCGTTCCAAAGCTCGGGAATAAAAGTGGTAACTGCCATTGTGAATTAGTCTCCTTTCCGGGTGAGGGACGCCTTTACCGCGTCCCAATTCTTGTTAATTTCGGCGGCGGACATTCTCTTGATCTCGTCCGCCGTGTAGCGGGTGACAGGGTTGTTGTTCGGCGGGGTGGCAGTGTTCGCGCCCTGCGTCTGCGTCGTGGACACGAGCGGCTTAAATGCGCCAGCGATAAGCGCGTCGAGGGACGCGGCGTCTTTGATCTTGTCCCCGTCCATTTCGAGCGCGGCCATTTCCTCGCCGCAGCCACGCATGGCGAGATCGAGGTTCCCGCCGGTGATGTTCTTACTTTCAAAGTAGGCGCGGACGGCCTTTTCCTTTGCCGCCTTGCTTTCCTTTGCGGTGACGTCGGCCTTGTACGCCTCGAAATCGGAGTGCTCTTTTTCGTATTTCGATTTGTACCCGTCGTCGCCTTTGGCTTTGAGCGTGTCAAGCTCGGCCTGTACGGCCGGGAGCTTTTCCGCGTCTGCCTTGAATGCGTCGCGCTGTTCCTTTAGCGCGTCGGTGGTTTCGACGTGCATTTCGACGATGGAATCGACCTGCTCGTCGGTGAGCCCCATTGCCTTGAGGGCCTTTCTTGTGAGTGCCATGATGATTTACTCCTTTTCATTCTTTCGCGGCTGTGCATCGCCGCAGAGTAGTAAAAAAGCCGCTTAAAAAAGCGGCAGTAAAAAAATCAGCCTACGGCGGTACATCGCTGTAAGCTGATTTCTTTATTCGATTATTTGCTGAGGTATTCCTTGATGATCTCCTTGTAATCATCAAGATATCTTTCAATTGCATTCTTGAGGAAACGCCGTGGTCGCTGCGGGTAGCCCATGCGGAACTCTCCGGTCAACTCGTCGCGGTATACCCAGCGTTCCTTTGGCGTTCCGCCGCCGATGGCGTATTTGCCGGTTCCCTCGTGGACGTAGACCGCGTAATCGACGTTTGTGCCGACCTCGACGGAATCGCCGTCCACCTGATGGGCAATGCTTCCACGCAAGCGCCCGGTATCGACCGCGTCGAGGTCGGTGATCTCGTCCTTTACGTCGCCCTCCGCCTGTATGCCGACGGCTTCGAGCGCCCGCAGCTTTTGTTCGGCGGTGGCTTTCAGGACATCGGCGGCGTTGTCATAGAGTTTATAGACGAACGGCATTGTCAACCGACCCCGATGCTTTTCAGGTATTCCTCGTATTCCGGTGGGATACCGATGTCATAGTTCTTGTAATAGTGCAAGAACTCGTAAGGGAACGTGAAATCTCCGTCCCAGAACATACCGGCATGAAGCTCTTCTCCGGTGAAAAAGTCTTTGGACGGAAGCGTTGTCAAGCCAAGCTCAACCGAATTTATATGCTCTATGACTTTGTCTTTGGGAATATCGTTTTTGAATCTCTTGTAATCGTCAAAATTTTCTGTGCTTCCTTCATACGGCAAGCCTTTGAAAAAGCCAAAATCCATGTTCACTTCCTCCTTCTTCGTTGATTCGGGTAGAACAGATCCATTTTCCCTTCCTTATGTTTCCCGACGTAAATAATGCCTGACTTTGTTATGAAAACCTCGTCATTCGGTGCCTTAACAATAACGCCGAGGGCGTTTGCAAGCTCTTCCGCAAAGCAATATCCTTCTCCGGTCTTTTTCCCGGTGCTGCACGAAAGCAGCCGAATGTTTTGCTTATTCCAGCCGTCCATATGGCGAATGACGGATGCAAGCAGGCGTGGGGACATATTTGGCTCTCTTGTTCCGTATCCTACGGCGGTAGGCGAGCCGTGCATGGCGACATCGAAGAACGTTTTTAACGGCTTTACAGCTTTGATATTTACTGCGAGCGGGTCATCTTTGGGGAAAGCGGCAAAGCCATTTTCTAATCGTATTATACCGCCGGTCACGATTTTATTCAAGTCGTCTCGGGCGTCTGCGCCGAAGAATTTCAGCGCCTCCGCGTCATCCGCGGCGTTTGCTGCTGCCGCCTCATCGTCGAGCCGCTTGAGCCAATCATTGTATGTTTCTCTCTTTCGCCCGTGGCCTTTGATGACACCGCGCACAGCACAGCGGCAGTTATATATATTCCAGCCGGACGCGCCGTGCGATTTGTCACCGGGGAACATGAGCTTCTCGCCGCCGACGGTAAAGGCTTCGTCAACGCCGACACGCTGACCGTCGGCCATTCCGTGCCATTCTCTGGTGCGATGATCCTTTGTGGCGATCCACTCGCGCTGCATTTCGATTCCCATTTCCGCGGCCTTTTCATACGTCGCCTGTCGGCCTCCGTTTTCGGCGGCGGTGACGGCGGTACGCGCGGCGCGGATGGCGCTTTCGATGCTCATGTCAACAATGCGGCGGCGCAGGTCGGCGGCAATACCGCGGCTGCTTCGCCCCATCAAAATGCCGGACGTGACAGCGTTGGTGATCTGCTTTTTCCCGAATGCGAGGTCGATGCCGCGGCGGACAGCTTTCTCTTTCGGATAATATGGCATTAAATCCGGCTGCTCGACGTTCAGGCGGCGGACGGTCTGCTCATCGTAGAGGGTGAAATTGCCGCCAGCGTCGGATACCTCATACGCGGCATAGTTGCGGTTCAGCGTGTATATTCCGGGCGTGGCGTCGTTGACGTAGGAGATGGCGACCTCGTTTGCGTTGGTGAGGCGTTCGGCGAGCTTGTCCCGCAGGGCTTCAAAGCGCTCTCCGCGGCCCATCTGGGCGAGCCGCCATTGCTTGTAATCCTCCTCCGTCCATTCGCGTCCGTTTACGACCGTTCCGATGAGCTTTTGCATTTCCTCATCACGGAGGCGGAAGTTGGCGAAATACTCGTCAATGATCTGCTGGAGGTTTTTTGCCGCGCCGCCGTACATCTCCCGAATGCGCTTTTCGAGCGCCTCCAGCTCAGCATCCGTCAGGCGGCGTCCCTCGTCGCGCTTCATTCACCCAGACCGAGGCGGTCGACCGCCGCATTGTCCCGGCGCTGCATGAGATCGTCGAACTGATCGGCGTCGCCGTTGATGGTGAGCAGCTTCTTGATGATGTATTCCTCATCGTAGAACTGCGCGGCGAGGATGAGGCTCTGCGTCTCCTCCTGCTTGTTGATGATCTGGCTGCGCGTGTAGGTCGGCTTGTCATCGATGCCGAGCAGGGAGAGGATGCCGACAATAAAGCGCGTGACCTGCGCCTCGAACATGTCTGTTTTTAGGTCAAGCGGAACATACGCGGCCTTGATGGCTGTCGCCGTCTGGTTTCCGGCGGATACGGCGGCGCTATCGAAGCACTGGAAATCCTCGAAGAGCTTCTTCTTCAACATGTCGATCGTCGTGTTCGTTCCGGCATACGGCGCTTCGAGGGTGTGCGCCTCGGCCTTTGCGCCGTCGTCGCCGTCCGCATGGGCGACGTGCGTGGTTTTCAGGCGTTCAACAAACCGGGCGTCGTCGAGGTCGCCCATGCCGCCGCAATTCGTGAGAACCCAATAGATGAGGTTGCCCTCATCTACGTTGTTCACCATGTTCGATGCGGCGAGGTCGAGCGCGTCGATGGTGTTGCGCTTGCCGACGATCTCCGACAATCCGCGTTCGTTGTTAAACAGCGGCACGATGGGAAAATTGGGATAGTTTTCGCCGTTTAGGATCTCCGTACCGCCGACCTCGGACGTTCGCACGACCTGTTTATATGCTCTCTTGTCCTGCATGATCGTCATCGGCTCGCCATCGCTTTGGATAAATTCTGTAAAGCCGTCCAGCTCGTAGAGCGTGACGCGGCGCGGCTTTTCCGGTGCGAGCTGCCAGAAGCGGATACCGGCGGAGAGCGCACCCGTTTCCTCGTCGTAGAGCGGCACAAACTCCGTCAGGCGAAACACTCGCAGGTGTTCCAGATCCCAGAAGCCGAACGAAACACCGCCGATCTGCGCATACTTCGCGGCGGTCATGACCTCCTGATCGAAATCGGTGCAGAGCTTGTCCGCCGTTTTCTTGTCGGCGAACGTGACGCCGTTGCCGAGCAGATAGGCCACCTGTTGGTTCACGTCGAAGCGGAAGAAAGAAGAGGCCAGCTTGTGGTTGGCGGTGAACATGTCGCGGTGCGCTTTCCCCTGCAAATCGTATAGGATCTTTTCATAGTTGCTGATGGTCGGGTTTTCGCCGTTGTAGTACAACTCGGCGTCTGCCGCCGTTCTATACGCCTTGCTGCCGGTATGCTCGGCGATGGCGTTGCCAATAAACGTCGTCCTCGCATCGAGCGATCCTCCCGCGGCGAGTAAGTCCTGATAGGTGTACATATTTCCTCCTTACATCCACAGCGGGACGTATTCCGTGTCCTTTTTATTCCACAATTTCCGCACGATGGACGCGGCGCTGTCCGGCGCATCGTCGTGCTCGGCGTTCTCGGTGTAGTCGCAGATCTGGTTGATGTATTCCGCGTCTGTCCCGGCGACGAATACCACGTTTTTCCACTCGCTTTTTAAATAGCTCGTGATCTTGACAAATTTGTTCGTCTTTTCGTGGTAGGTGTCGGCGCGCTCGCCCTTGTCGCGGAGCGCCTTGGCAAGGTAGCCTTTGTCCGCGTTTCGCTCGCTGTAGATGATCCCGGCGTTGAACGCCTTTCGGAGGCGGATGATCTCCGGCAAACAGTCGTCAACGTGCTTTTGCCAGAGCCGCCCGTAAATGTAATACTTGCCGCCGGATTTCTTGCAGATTGTAAACGCAGTCCCGTCCTCGCCGCCGTAGGAGGCGTCGATGTGACAGATTCCCTGCTCGGCAAGCGCCGGGTCTGCGCCCGTTTGGGGCGAGGTGAAAATAACATCATCGGACGCGATATGCCGCAGCTCGTAGTTTGCGGCAAAAAGGGAGGCTGTCATAGCCTCCCGGAGATTCTTTAGTTTTTCCTCGGAGATAAGACCCGTAGAGTAGCAATCGTATCTTTCAGGAGCAGCAACAAGAGAAAAGGCGTCCTCTTTGTGCCATGGCGTTCCGATGAACACGATCCGCCCGTCGCGGGTGACGATGTTCCGCAGCTCCCGAACAATGGCCTTCGTTTTTTCCCGCTCCGCCTTGCTGATGCGGTCTTGCAGATTAACAACGTCATCGCAGACAATGAGATTGGCATGTTTACCGGTAAGACTGCCGCCGCAACCGCAGCCGACGAGCTGTTCTGCGCCGCGCGGGCTGTCATAGATTGATACGGTCATGTTGGAAGCGTTTGCCGTTGTGAGGTATACGGGCAAATCCATGAGGATTTCGGCCATATGGCGGAACGCTTCATTCTCCATCACCTTTTGCGCCTGGGCAATGGATTCTATGACATCTGTATCTGTCTTTCGCATGAAAAGGGCGTTCTTTCCATGGTTCAAAACGCACCACATAGCAAGAGCCACGGACAGGCAGGACGATTTATAGCTCAACCGGTGGGCTTGCAGCGTGTAATCTGTGTCGCCATAAATGATATTTTGCATCCATTTTCCGTGCAGCTCATCGGTAAGGTCTTTAAAGCCGATCATGCGGCCTATTGCCGCCGGTCGATACCGCCATATCTTCCAGACTGTTTCTTTTGTGAGCGCCGTCATGAAATAATGCCTTTTGTCTCTTCGAGCAGCCGGTCAATATCGGCCTTGGCGTCGTCGGAAAGCTCCCGTTTCGTGAGATCGACCTTTTCTACAAACAGGCCGTACCGTTTGCCGAGAAGCTCTGCCGCCCGGAGACGGTCTTTCACGCCGGGCAAATCCGGCGATACTGTCATATCTCCGTTCTTGTCAACGATCATTCCCGCTTCGCATTCACCACGTAGTACGGAGGTGAGATATTCAAGAATTTCGTTCTGGTCAGCGATCAGGGATGTTTCTTTTTCCGCCATGCGGTCGCGGATATATTTTTGAATGTTGGGTTTTGCCAAGTTTTCACTTGCAATGTTATTTGCGTTCTTCCCTGAATACCCCGCGCGAATTGCGGCTTGCGTCGCGTTCAGATCAATCAGATATTCATCGCAGAAGCGTTGCTGCTTTGCTGTCAGCTTCTCCACAAACCGCACCTCCTTTGCGTATCCCGCCGCCCCCTCCGCTGCGTACGGCTTTCCCGCCTTTCGGCTTCGCCCAAAACAAAAACCCACGCTTTGGCGCTCGGTGATCGTCCGGCGTCTCTGCGTGGCTTTGGATGTTACTATTATACCACGGATTTTTGAAAAGTCACTGGCAAAAAACTCGCATTTTTACCGCGTCCCGTGCCGGGCGGTGCAGTAGCCGGACAATGCGCGGGTCGCCTTGCGCCATACGGTGCTGTCGTCACAGCCGAGCTCATCGCAAAGCCGCTGCACACCGTTTTTCTGTTTGTCGATGTACAGCACTTCCAAAATACGCCGTTCCTCGTCTGTCAGCGTGGCAAGGGCTTTCTTCGTCAGCCGCACCTCCGATTCTGCAATGCGGAGATTGTCAGACAATAGATCGATCAGGCAAATGCTGTTGTTCATGCGTTCTTCATACGATGTGCCGCCGCCCTGCACCGGGGCCGTCCCCGTGGATGCGCTCTTGATGGATGTCATGCGGTCGCGCTCCATGTCGATCTCTTCCGGTATGGACTGGATCGCCGCCTCGTTTTTCCGCAGGTTGAAGAGGTCGGCCTTGCATTTCATTTTCCAGAGTTCGTTCATTTTCTCACCTCGTCATTTAATGTTAAACGCTCTGTGCCGCGTTTTTATTTACGGCGGGTCTGTTTATATTTCCCAACCAAACTCGTCCTTTATGGCGTCTCTTACCATCCAGACGTTGAGATTGCCGCTTCCGACGCTCTCCCGAATGTTCGCCACCTCCGCCGACAGCTTGTTCACGTCCTCCTGCGTAGGGTTGAAGCAGGACATCCACGCCCAGACGAAGATCGTCATGGCGATAGACACGGCCTTGTGCATGGAGACGTATTTCGGCTTGCGTTTTGATTTACTGCTCATCGCGTGCGGCCTCCTTTTCCTCGACAATATGCTTGGCGAGTTTGGCGCAGCTCAGCTCCCCGGGGCAATCGTCCTCGCAGTCCTGGCAAAGGCGCGGCGCTATTTCCAGAAACACGTCATGTTCCCCGCGGTTCATTCTCATCGGTTCTCCTTTCTCCGTAGCTGCAAAAGTCCATATCTTCAACAACCTGCAATCCACTTACGCCACACCAGAACCAATCACGTATTTTTGATTCTTGCCATGTGTCTTTGTGCTTGCAGTCTTTGCACCGCACAACAGCGACCATCTCCAGCTTTGGCTTTACGGTTTTGCAGGAGGCGCCTTTTACGCAAACAAACTCCCGGTCTTTTCCGGCGTGCTCGCAGCTGGAAGCGCAGTCCTTGCAGTTGTCACGCACGATCTTCGCTGCCATTGTTCTTCCTTTCTCCGTAACTACAAAAATCATTATCGTTTGTTGTGAACGGTGTGTGCCAGCATCCACAATCACACCGCTCGTCTTCCGGGTCTCGGTGTTTGCAGTCCTTGCAATGCACGACCGGCTCATACCCGAGCTGCGCGGCCATACGCTTAAACTGGCTGCGGGTGGGGCGGTCAATCTCGACCGTCGGAATCTTTTTCATTTCCTCGATTACGAGATCGGAAACGTATATTCCGTTCTGCGGGCTTTCTGCGTCAATCAAGCGCATTTTCATAATCCTCCCAAATGTTTACTTGTCCCGGAAGAACGCCGTCCTCCATCCACCAGTGGAACACGTCTTCTCCTGTTCCCCAGCGCATATCGTTAGCCTTCCCGCTGGCTTTTCGCGCTTCGAGCATTCGCTCGAAAGCTCGTATGTAATTCCTTTGATATGCAGGATATCGAGCAAATTCGGCGTAACGATTTTTCCTCGCCACTGGGCATCCTACGCAACCAACGCGGCAGAAGCCCTCGTTGTACAACGGGTTCACTTCGACCTTTTGATCGGTAAGGTAATCCCACACGTCACGATCCGTCCAGTCGATGATGGGATTGCAGACACGCTTGCCTTTCATCTGGCAATTTTCAAAAAGCTGTCGGTCTTCCTCGTTGTCATTGTTTAGGATTAGTTTTTTCTTACGGTCAGAATTTTGCACTTCCAGCGCCCCACTGGTTGTTGCTCTTTTGGTAGATTCTGCCCACCGGACACCTGTGACGACGAATCGGTCTTTGCCTGCTGTTTCTTTCAATACCGCGCAGCAATATCGTGCAATTCGCGTCGGCGGCATGAGTTTCTTCGGTATCAAGTCCCACATCGAAGTGCGTTTCCCCTGATATGTCGGAAGAGTTATCGTGTACTTGATGCCTTTTTCTTCGTACTCTTTGGCGCGTTTTCGCACGTGATATACCGTCTCTGGCGCGTCCGCTGTCGTATGGGAATGGCATATTTCAAACGGGATTCCGGCATTTTCGGCGAGCTTACAGATTACAGCGCTATCTTTGCCGCCGCTGTCGGTCAGCAGTAGCGGCTGCTTATACAGTTTCAACGACATTTGCGATGCAAGATGCAGACGCTCCATTGCGGTCTGTTCCAAATCCGTCATTGCCATTCCGAACACCCCCCATTCCACCGCCACACACAGCGGTGGCATTTGCCATAGCAGGGTTTATACATCAGCTTCTACCTCGCTTTCGAGCCATTTTCTTATGTCCTCCTCGGGAAACTCTACGAGCGTGCAAAGGTTGGAAAATGGGCAGACGGTGCAGTTGAGCTTATCCGGGAAAACGCATTCTTCCGTCTGCGCAATATAGACTAACAAGTCGCACACGATTTTCTCACGGTTCGTCATTGTGTTCATCCTTTCTCTGATAGCAATTCAGCAGCGGGTCTGTCGTTTCGCAGAAGCAGCAGGGCTTTCCGTCCGCAGCGCTCGGGGGGTAGTGGATGCAGGATTCACATTCGTTCATGCTTACCACCATCCGAAAATTTTGCCCGCCACCATGACCCACAGTGCGTCGGATATGCAAAGCAGAGCATTCACGAGCGCGTGAGCAGCACTGTCATCATAGCTTGGAAGGCGCAGTCGCATTATCAAATACAGGATACTCATTCCGCACCGTCCATTCGTGCGCCGCAGTTGGGACAGTAGTTTGAAACATTGCAGAATGGCATTGCCTCGTACATTTCAGCGTTGTAATCGCGGTCTCCGCATTCAGAGCATTCAAACCACGATACCCATCTACCCAAACTCCATGTTTTCTTTTCAAGCCACCGCCCATGCCGTACCGGTGCAACTTCGATTGCGTGTTCACACGGTTCTGCATTCCTATCTCGGATAGGGCAATTAACGCATTTCGTTTGATAACCTTGTTCGCAAATCAACCATGATTCAGCCATCGTTTTCTCCTTTCAGCGGTTCGGGAAGCGGCATCCAATGAGTAACAGCGCAATCAACCGGGCTGTTGTAACTAACACAACCGGTGGCTCCGGTATCTGCTTGTCCAGCGCCTCACACGCTATAAGACAAGCCTCGTCTACTGCCTTGCGCGATTTCTCTTTGCCGTGAAATCCGCCAAAGAACTCGATCTCAGCAAGAGCTTTCCGCGTAGTGTATGGGTGCAGGATTCGTTTTGCTTCTTTGTAGGTCATGCCGCGTCCTCCCATACCGGTCGGCTGTTCTTCCACTTGCGCCAGCGGATAAAGCGCCACCGGGGAGGCTCGCTGTCCAGCCACTTGTTGAAATGCGCGATAAACTCAAGGCGCAGATTGTACCGGCGCTTCTTTTCCTGTTTTTCGTTCATTTTTCGTCCTCCGTCATAATTTCTCGGTCAAGGGCCGCGTCGATTGTTTCCACTGCGTCGAAAAGCGCACCCTCTACGTCGGCTCCTATTCCAAGCGCAACTCCCAAAATCATGCCGAGCATGCGCTGAATCGTTGAAAAGTCTTTGTATGTCATGGTGTTTTCTCCTCATAGTTATCTTTCATTCCGTGATTTCTCCGGCAGCAGGAGCACTTCTGGTGACGCTTGCCGAGCCATTTGCAGTTGCCGCAGGAAAGCGCGTCCTCGTACTCTTTCAGCCGTTCCCACACCTTGCGCTGGCTGCAGGCACCATCGGGGCAGTATTTCCCGAAGCGAGTGTAACTGCATTTGGCTATGTCGCAGAAGTTGCCGCCGAACGTCAGGCGGTCTTTCGGTTCAATCATTCGTCAGCCTCCCTAATTCCTTTTCGTATTTGCAGAATGTCATGTCGCAGATCTTATTGTCTGCACACACGCTGCATCCGTGCTTTCGTAGGAACTCCGCGTCGCTCTTTGTCGGGCGGCCCGGTTTACAGACGCGGGAGACCGGCTTCCCGCTTTTTGGGTTCTGCTCTGGAATGGCCTTTGCGCACTCCTTGACTTTAACGGCGGTTCTCTTCGGGGCAGTCTCGCGTGCCTTCCGGGGCAATTCGGATTTCGTCTTTCTGAACATTCTCATGCGTTCCGCCCTTGCCGATCTCAACTCATTAAATAGGCATCCGCAGGATTTTGTCCGCCCGGAAACAAGGTTGTTCTGCATGACGGTTTTTTCCGTTCCGCAGTCGCAGCGGACGCGCCAGAAAATGAAGCCCTTTCTGTCCGGCACATCGGCAAGACCGAGAACGACGAGCCGCCCGAACCGCTGACCTGTCAGGTCTTTTCTCGGTCTTGCTTTCAGAGCCTCCCTTGCCTTTACGAGCTTTGCCCGGGAAGCGTCGGAGTTCAGACAGCCGCAGGATTTTGTATTTCCGCTCCGCAGGGAATACCCGGCGGCAACCTTTTCGTTTCCGCAATCGCATTTGCAGAGCCAGTGCGTTCCGTCGTGCTCGGAGTGGTCGTATCGGATGACCGTCAAGCGACCGAAGCGCTGCCCGGTCAGGTCAATTCGTTTCATCCGAGCCTCCGCTTGGCGTATAAAGCCATCAAAAGCGCCTCCGCCATTCCGTCATGCTCCTTGCGGCAGCCCGGCGGAATCAAATTCACGCCGGGGAAAAGCCGCTTGCAGACCTCAATGGACGTGTTCTTGTCCGCCGTTACAGAAAATTCTTTTTTCCACTTCTGCGGCTTGACCAGTTCATAGGGTACGCCGAACGCCTCCAACGTCCCCTGCAGCCAGCCGAAGTTTTCCCCGAAGTGGAACATGGACACGCTTCCGTTCTTCGGCATCACGCCGACGTGCTCCAAGCAGCACACCGCCTTTTCCCCGCGAAGATCGGATAGGACGCAGCGGTAGGTGTCTCGGTCGTACCGGAACGTCTGGACTTCCTCACCCTGCAGAATGGCGAGGCCGCCGTTCTTGCCGGGGTCTATGCCGATGTAGATCATTCTTCCGCCTCTACGATCTCGCCGTTGCAGAGAGTGTAAAATACATCCGCCTTGATGATCTCACCATCCACCTGATACGACTTAACGCAGATGCAAGGGTATCCATTGCCGTCCCATTCGCCGTACTCGGCGAGAGTACACCATGTACCAACGGGAGCCTTGATCTTCCCGCGCTTGCCGATAGCCGCCGCGACGCCGTGGACATTCTCGATCACAATTCTTGCGGCATCGCCGGAACTGCCGATCTGCGCGTATCTGCCGGAACTGCCGATCTTCGCGTATCTGCCGGAACTGCCGATCTTCGCGGCATCGCCGGAACTGCCGATCTGCGCGGCATCGCCGGAACTGCCGATCTGCGCGGCATCGCCGGAACTGCCGATCTGCGCGGCATCGCCGGAACTGCCGATCTTCGCGGCATCGCCGGAACTGCCGATCTGCGCGGCATCGCCGGAACTGCCGATCTGCGCG
>ENA-OYZH01000092-OYZH01000092.1-human-gut-metagenome-genome-assembly--contig:-NODE-92-length-22970-cov-6.746149_pt1 | contig 22970 bp, 21 predicted proteins | sample MGYA00244072_ERZ653468 | MGnify/ENA primary metagenome ERZ653468 (study PRJEB26926, sample SAMN06165161) | human gut metagenome | biome: ENVO:00009003; feature: ENVO:2100002; material: ENVO:00002003...
ATCTACACCTATTAAGTCGTCGGCAGCGTCAGATGTGTATAAGAGACAGTAGTATAGGTAATCATTATGCAATGCAACTTTCTACTTATGCTAATCTTGTTGAGAGCTGGGGTTATAAAAATGTAGGAATTATTCTCTGTCATATTAGAACTATTCAGAATCAATTTCAAGACGAAAATGAAGAAGATGAAGAAGTCGTAGAAATGTATGATATTCCTTATCTTAAAAATGAAGTTGGAATGATGATTGCTGATTATTCAAGTAAACATATTTATAAAACTGCTAAAACACTTTTTTAAACTATGAAAACTATTAAGATTTATTATATAGATACTCGTGGTAAACTTGCAGTAAATCTTATTAGGATTTTTAATAGTAATTATCGTTGGCAACTATAAAATTTAGTTTGGACGATAGAAGTGTTATAAGTGATGATACAAATGGTGTCGCCAGTGGGCGTCCAACCCACTCCCCCACCGGGTGAGGGTGCGGAGCACCCGAAAGGCCGAGCGAAGCGAGGCCCACACAAGTTACAAAAAGTATTACAAATATGAAAGCAACTAAGGAATCAAAATATAACGCATTATTTAATAAACTTATTGGTGTAAATGATTTACCAAATAGACTTATTGGAATTGCGAAAGATTTAGAATATCCTATATTTAGGAAAAATGATAGTTATCCTATTAATCTTAATATTTGGGGTATTCGTTCTAAAAGTAGTTGTACTAAACATTATAATGATGTTATTGTAATGTTTTATGAACGAGATTTTAATATATGGGAATGTATGGTTTTTGAAGCTACTACTGACCCAAGTAATTTAAATCTTGAAACTCCTGTTAATGATAAAGGTTGTGTAGTTCTTCGAGAAGGTGTACATAAAGCTCTTTGGAAAATAGGTAAACATAAAGGACAATATAAAGCACTTGTTCAAGCTAATCCTTGTCAAGTAATTCGTGACAATAATCGAGATGACAAAATTGATATTACCGATAATACTGACTTTGGTATGTTTGGTATTAATTTACATAGGGCGTCAAGCTGGAAAGTAAGTGATGAGATTGGTCTTTATTCTGCTGGTTGTCAAGTTATCAAAGATGTGAATCAATGGAATGATATTATTATTCCTTTGTTTGATAAAGCAATCGGTAAAGGAACTCAATCTTATGTTCTTATTAATGAAATGGATTTAGATTTGTAAGCTATGAAAGATATTGTTCGATATATATTTTATATTGTTTTGATTCTTGCGATTGGTATTGGAGCTACTTATTTAGGTAGACATATTAATCGTAAGTTTTTAGGTATTGAAATACAAGATGAAACTATTAAATCTTTAAGAGATAGTCTTAATAGTTTCATTGAGAAATATGATAAGATTATTAATGAACAACAATTTGTTATTGATAGTCTTAGAGGAATTGAACAAAAAACTATTACTATTTATGAGAAAGCTGAAAGTGATTTTAATGATAGTAATATCATTAGTGATGATTCCGTTCTTCGCTATATCGCAAAAAAGATACAAGATTGATGGCGATACAGTTATTGTTTTTACTCCGAAAGAAACTCGTAAGTTAGCTATAAAACTTCTTGAAGGTGAAAAGTATGAAAAACTTTATCTTACTGCCAGCGAAATTCAAAGAGTACAAGATAGCGTTATATCCTTCCAGTCTTATCATATTGCTATTCGTGATAGTCTTTTGGTTGTTTCTTTTGGTGGCCTTGATTCACTCAATAGTAAGTTAATTGATTATCAAGAAAGATATTTAGCTGAACGAAAAAAGAAACGTAGAAATGGTTGGATTGCAGCGGGTTCTATTGCTTTGAATACTGTATTAATATTTATATCAAGTCGATGATATATGGTACATGGATTTAAAATAGAAAATGATAAACTAATTCTTGATGTAGAAGAGATACTTCAATATCCTTTACTTCAACAAATATATGCTCGTGATGATAGTAAAGATAAATCTTTTGCAGAAAAAGAATTTAGATTTATACTATATTTATCCGATAGAAAAGGTTATGTAACGAAAGCAGGACTTACTAAAAAAGAAGCTTATGCTTATGCTAAGTCTAATGCTGGTTTAGATGAATCTTATCTACCGGATAAAGTTGTTTTATCTGCTATTGAATTTGTAAAATCAAATCTTAATATTACAGCTGTTGAAGATTTAATTAATTCTACTATTAAATCTTTGAATCTTTCAAGTAAGTTAGTTCGTACATTAACTGATGGTATAGAAGATTTAATGTCGAAAGAACTTGAAATGAAAGATTTAGCTCTTTGTGAAGATACTCTTAAACAGATTATTAAAATTGCTAATGAAATTCCTGCACGAGTTGAAAGTCTTACTGAGCTTAATGACAAGTGGGATAAGATTGAAAAAGGTGTAACATCGATTCGTGGTGGAGCTGAATATAGAGATAGCTATGACGGAACAAATGATAGAGCATCTAATGCTCCTAACGAAACAGAAACATTATCGTAAAGACAATCGTTATGGTTATGAAACTGGTCGAAGTCCGTTTATAGATTATATACTTGAAGATAAAGAAAGTTACAAACCTTTATCTTCAAGTATTTGTCGTTTTACTGGTAAACCTTGGATTGACAGAGATAACGATTTTCTTATAGGTGAAAGTGGTGGTGTACTTATGAAAATAGACTTTGTTTTCGTAGGTACTGAAATATTTAGCCGTGTTGCAGACTTTTATGAAAAACATGGATGTTATTGTCTTGAACCTGATGATAGTCCTAATGCCATAAAGTTTTGGCAACGTGAAATGGATAGACGAATTAAAGGTGTTCAAGCATATTGTAAATTATACATTAAAGATATTCCTGCTTATTTAGCAGCTAAATCTGATGCTGAACGTAAAGCTTTACTCCATAAAGTTCGTATAACTGGCGACCATTATAATTATCTTAACTATGGTCGTATCGAACGTGCTCCTAATGAAAAGGAACGTAAACAGTTAGATAAAGAGGGAAGATTTAAGGTTAATACTGTTGAAGGCTTTCCTCGATTTTGGGATGGAGATTATTGGAACTTTAAGATTGATGAGCTGATTGCTAACAATAGTTGTAACTTATGTAAGGCAAAAGCTCGTCGTAAAGGTTTTTCATATAAACGTGGTAGTCAAGCAGCTAATACTATTAACGCAAATAAGAATGTAACCGTTACACTTGCTGCTGACCAAATGGATTACTTAACTGAAAAAGGTGCTACATCTTATATGGTTAAAGTTAATCTCGATTGGTATGAAGATAAAACTTATTGGCGAAGAGGTTATTTAAGTGAGAACTTTGATAAAGGTATTGAGCTTGGATATAAGAAATCAAAAGAAGGTCAGAAGGCTTTCGGATTTCGTAGTAAACTTTTAAGTGTTGCTATTGGTAAAAATGAAAGTGCCGCAGTAGGTAAGAAAGCTATTGAAACTGATTTTGAGGAAGCAGGTAAATGTTTTGGGGAAAATACTGGTTTTATAATGTCTGATGGACAAATTAAATTTGTTCAAGATATTAAAGTAGGTGATAAACTTATGGGACCTGACGGAAATCCTCGTACAGTATTAGCTACTATAAATGGTGAAGATGATTTATACGAAGTTACTCCTTTAAATGGTGAATCTCATGTTGTAAATAGTAAGCATGACATTTATATGATTTATAGGAACAGTTATGGTAATATATGTAAACCGATTACTATGACTGCTCCAGATTATATAAATATGATTAAAGAACATCCTCGCTGGAAAGATAATCATGCTCTTATAAAAACATGTATTGATTTTGATAAAAAGAATGTTAAAATTGAACCTTATGTTTTTGGATTATGGATTGGTGATGGAGATAAAGATACATGTAGATTTACCAATGAAGATAGTGAAGTAATTGATTATTTAAAAGAATATTCAAAAAATAATAATCTTGATTATTCGATTGCAGATACTAATTCTAATGCTAAAAGAATTACATTAGTAAAATGTGAAGATGCTTCGGATAATTGGTTTAGACAAGAACTTTTTAATATGGGAGTTCTTCATAATAAATATATTCCAAAAGAGTACATTTATACTGATAAACAAAGTAGATTAGAATTTTTAGCTGGTATTATTGACACTGATGGTTCTTATGATTCTAAAAAACATAATTTTGAAATAGCTCAAAAAGACCCTGCAATTGTTTATGATATTGTTTATATTTGTAGAAGTCTTGGATTGAAAACCACTGTTTCAGAAAAGATTATAAGAGGTGTTACTTATTATAGAATTTTTATTTTATCTGGTTGTCATTTAATTCCTACTAAAATAAATCGTAAAAAAGCAGAAAATTATATTTCATTACAAAAGAATGTATTGGAAACTCGATTTGATATTAAACCTATTGGTCGAGGTAGATATTATGGATTTGAAGTAGATGGTGATAATCTTGTATTATTAGAAGATTTTACTATTACTCATAACTGTCCTAATCTTCAAAAGGCATTAGATGTTATGATGTCTAATAGTGAATCAGGTGCAATGAGAATTGGTACTATTCGTGTATATGGTACGGGTGGTACAAAAGGTGCTAACTGGGAAGCTTTCAGTAATTGTTTTTATAATCCCGGAAAGAATGATATGCTTCCTATGGAAAATATCTGGGATGCTAATAGTAGACACACTGTTTGTGGTTTCTTTTTTCCGCAGATATGGGATTATGAACCTTTTATAGAAGATGGTAATTCTTTACTGTTTGCTTCTTGGAAGGATGATTATGACAAGAAACGTGGTGCAGAAAAAGAGAAAGATGCTGGTGAATATAATATTTATGTAGGTCAACGTGCTAACAGTCCTAATGAGGCATTTACGAACACGCAAGAGAACATTTTTCACAGTCCGGAACTTACTAATCATATTAATGCTATTAAATATGATAAGTCTAATCATTTTTATGAAGATGGTTGGTATATACTTGATGATGGACGTGTTAGATTTGTTACTAAACAAGAATGTATTGAACGAGCTATATTTGGTTCCGATAGATTCCATGAATATATAACTGATGTACCTCATAATTCAAAGACTGATGTTCACGGTTGTATAAGAGAGTTTTATTCTCCTATTCCAAACGATGGTAATCTTTATTTTATTTCTTATGACCCATATCGTGTAGATAAAAATAAAGAAGAAGTTAGTACAAAAAATTCACTTGCAAGTTTCCAAGTATGGATGCGTATTAATGACAAAACTCCATATATGGGTAAACGACTTGTTGCTTCTTATTGTGGTCGTCTTGATACTATGGAAGCTGTCGATAAACTTGTTCTTTATGCTTGTTTACGCTGGAATTGTAAAGTTCTTTATGAGGCTGGTACTGGTGAACTCGTTACTAATTTCAAGAAATGGGGTTACAGAGATAAGTTGTTAAAAGACCCAAGTAGTTATATCAATCGTAGTGTTGATGGCCCTCGTATTACTGGTTATGGTATTGTCATTGGTGATGGTGATATTAAGTTAGAGGGTATGCGTATGGTGCGGGATTTCTTATACGAAATTGTCGGAAAAACGTCCGACGATACACCAATATATAGATTTAATCAAATTTATGATATAAGTTTCTTATTAGAGTTAGATAGATTTATATTTGGGCGTAATGCAGACCGATTAAGTTCGGCTATTGTTGCAATGTTTGAATTTCGTAAAGATTCCCTTTTACTTGAACGAGAAGCTAACTCAAAAAGTAAAACTAATAACACTGATCGTAAAGTTAATAGATTCCTAAAATGAGTGAACGTGATTTAAGAGCAACTCCACTTGTTATGCCTGACCAGCGTGCAAGTACTGCTACAAAACAAACGAAAGCTTGGTATATTCCTAATTGTAATTATTGGATTAATCTTGCTATTGGTCAGAATGATAAAACTGTTACGCAGAAATTTCTTGATGCTGCTAATGGTTTAGTAGACCCTAAGACTTATGAATATGTTCTTCGAAATTATATTGATAAGGTTGGTGAGAAAGCTGTCATGTATGGTGAGATACGTGATGTAGATTTTCTTACTCCTATTAAAGAACGATATATGGGAGAATTTATTAATATGTTCTCTAATTATCAAGTATTTAATAATGACCCTTCTGTAACTCTTGCTCGCAATAAAGTTCTTGCTGATAAAGTAATGGCTTATTGTAATCAAGAAATTATTAATCGTCTTAATGAAGCAGGATTTAATACTGGTCAAAAGACAATTAAACAAGGTGAACTTAATGATATTATTGAAGAAGTTCTTAATGATTGGATTGATGATGTAACTATTACAACTCAAAAACGTCTTGAACTTATTAATACTATCGTTGAAGCGAAAGATAAGTATCAACAATGTTATTTCTATTGGTGGGCTTGTGAAGAGGTTTATACTTATCGAGAAGTTTATAAAGCTGATGTTTATCTTCAAGTAATATCTCCTCTCGAATATTATCGTATTGAAAGTGGTCAACGATATATCGAAGATGATGATGCAGGAGTTCGTGTTTATCGAATGACTATTCCACAAATCATTGATAGATTTCGTGATGAACTTACAGATGCAGAAATGAATTATCTTAAAGATATTTATACTGTATCTCCTAAATATGATGCTCCTGATGGCATAGTTCAAATCTTCAATAAAACAGATTTTGCTGAACGTAAAGCTATCTTACATACTAACGCGGAAGCACTTCGTAGTGAAGCTCGATTATATGGTAAAGAAATTGATATTTATCATTATGTTTGGAAAACTGAAATTAAACAAGGTATTCTTAAACATCGAGATTTATTAGGAAATATCGTTGAAAGTGTTGTAGACGAGAATTATAAATTTGATGCTTCTGCTGGTGATATTGAAATTGAATGGGAATGGATAAATCAAGTTTGGGAAGGTTGGCGTATCGGTGGTTGTCATAGTGGTATTTATATTAAGCCGCGACCTATCGAAGTTCAACGTGAAAGATTTAACAATTATAGTGATTGTAAATTACCTTATAATGGTATTGTAGGTTTACATAAAGATAATCTTCGTAATCCTATTCCTTTCCGTGTTTTACCTTATCTTGCTCTTTATCGTATTTATACTTTACAACAAGAACGTGCAGTAGCTAAGTTTAAGTCTTGGTTATTATTCCCTGAAAGTATTCTCGCTGATAGTAGCGATATGACTACCGAGGAACGTCTTGCTGTTGCGAATAAAGACAGTTTCTTACCGTTTGATGATTCTGATGCACAACCTAATGCTTTACAATCTATTCGAGAAGTAGCTACAAGCGCTATTACGAATTATATTCAAATGCTTGATAATCTTAAACAAGGTTTGAAAGCAGAAGCTTGGGAAGCAGCTAATATGAATAATGCTCGCTTTGGTGATGCTAAAGATTATGCAGGTAAGGCTGTTAATGAATCGAATTATTCTCAAGCAATGACCGGAAGTGTTTGGAGTCTTGAATGTTTTAATCTCTTCCGTGAACGTGATTATGTTGCAAATATTGATTACAGTAAGTTTGCTTGGATTGATGGTAAACGAGGTTCTTATGTAGACCCGACAACTAATAAAGTTGTTGTAGTTGATATTGATGGTTCTTCTGATTTCTCTGGTAATATTGGAATTTATATTCGTAATAATGCCGATGTTCAGAATAAGCTGAACATGATGAAAGAACTTGCATTTAGTGCAGGTCAGAATGACCAACTGGAAGTTGCTATTGAAGCTATTGAAAATAATAATATTACTTCTATCGCTAAGAATATTAAGAAAGCTATTCAAGCTCGTCGAGATTATGAACTTCAAATGCAACAAGTTCAACAACAAGCTCAAGCAGAAGTTGAACAAATTGTTAGTCAGCGTGAAGCAGCTAAACAAGAATTTGAAGCTCAACAAAATGCTCTTGATAGAGAACATGATATTAATCTTGAAGTTCTTAAACAAGAAGGTGAAAAAGAGATTTGGAATATGCGACTTAAAGTTGATACCAATGGAAATGGTAATATAGATAAGGATGAAGCTATGGCTGTTCAATCTGGTTATACTGCTTCTGATGTTAATAGAATAAAGTTACAAAAAGAATTAAAGCAATGATGACCGAGAATTATCGACGGAGAGCAAGAGAACCTGCGAGATAATACTACTATAATTATTGATAATATATTATATATAGTATATCTTTGTTCATGTAATAATATTCAACTATAAATAAATACTAATATGGCTGTTGAAAAAGTTGTTATACCTGATGATGAAACTCAGGAGCAAAAGCAAGAACGTCTTCGTAAAGAATTAGAAGAACGTAAAGCTAAGGAAGCTAAAGAAGCTCAAGAAGCTGAAGAACGACGTAAAGCTGAAGAGGAAGCTGCTCGTAAGAAAGCTGAAGAAGAAGGTGATAAGGGTGGTTCTACTGGTAATGGTGAAGAAGAAACTGAACCGGAACAAGTAGAAATTGATGGTACTCTTTACACACTTGATGATAACGGAAACGCCGTAGATGATAACGGTGAAATTAAGTTCACAAAAGAACAAATTGATGCAATGTCTGATGAAGGTGCTAATGAATTAGACGGTGATTATATCGAAGCTATTTCAAAAGCAAGTGGCATTGTTATTAAAGATGAGAAAGGTGAACCTGTTAAGTTTGAACCTACGATTGAGGGTTTTGCTAAACGTGAAGCTGCTGTAAAAGCTCTTGGTGAACGAGAGGGTTTTGCAAAAGGTTTTAACGAGTTTTTAGCTAACAATCCTGATATTGCAGCTCTTGTTGAATATAAGAGTAAGTTCGGTACAATCGAAGGTTATTCGGCAAATATAGATTATAGTAAAGTTGAAATCAAAGATGATGATAACTTACTTGCTGATTTAATCTATAAAGCTGAAATTCAAAAAGGTACTTCTCCGGAACGTGCCAAACGAATTGTTGAGTTTGCAAAAGCAAATAACACTCTTAAAGACGATGCGACTGAAAGTCTTAATTGGTTGCGTAAAACTCAAGAGAGTGAGATTAAAGCAATTCGTGAACGTGAGGCCAAAGAAATGCAGGCTGAACTTGAAAAGGAAATTAAATACTTTGGTGTTTCGTATGAAGATGACGGTACTGTCAAAGTCCATAATGCACCGGGTAGTCTTTATGATTTAATTGTTGTTAAAGGTCAGATTGGAGAATATGCTCTTCCGAAAGAAGGTTTGAGAATTAAGACAACTGATGGTGAAAAACTTATTTCTCGTCAAGAGTTATTTGATTATTTCTCTCGTCCTGTTCAAGAGATTAATGGAATGGTTTATAGTCAAGCACAGATTGATGAGATTAATCGTCTTTCTAATCCTGCTGAATTGGCTATGCGATTTATTATGAATCTTGATGGTGGAGTTGACCAACTGATTAAAGCTGAACTTGCTAAAAAAGAAGTTAAACGTCTTCGTTCATTAGCAAGTAAGACTGGTAAAAACAATGGTAATCCTAAGGTTCATAAGATTGCAAAGGATGATAAAATTGTTTTACCTATTAAATAAAGCAAATGTTCTTGCCTTATAATAATAACTTAACCAAAAATCTAATTTACAATGCGTGAAATTGGAACTGTAAAATTTGACTCGAATCAATATACAGATGCTAATATGCTTCTGAATTTTGATTTGATTGACCCTGTTAAACTTAATCGTAATCTTACTTATCTTTGGGGTAAGGATAGTGACAAGTATCCTCTTCTTACTCTTACTGAGGGTCAGGGTGCTGTTACAACAAAAGTTAAGCTGAATGGTGGTGATACTCAATATACTTGGGAAATTGCTCCTCGTCAGCGTGTTACTTCTCGTCTGAAAAAGCTGGTATCTGATAAAAGTGCTATTCAGCCTTACGGAACTGTTGAGGTTGAAATGGAAGATAATTGGTTTATTTATCAGCACACGGCTATTGCTCCTTCGGGTATGCAATGGCGTATTCAGAATGAGGGTATTGCTATTTCGACTGGTGGATACGTTTATCGTTTTACCAATATGTCGGGTGCTCCTATCTCGGCTGATGCTGTTGCAAAAGACTTCATTAGTGGTGCTATTTGGGCATTAGGTGCTTCGACTATTCCGGGTAGCAAGTCTGACGGAAACCGCTCGAATAACCAGTCGTTCAGCAAGGCAACCAACCAGTATGGTTACTACCGTTTCTCGAAAGAGATTGCTGGTAACATGGGTAATAAGGTTGTTAATATTGCCTTTGATACTGCATCCGGTGGTGAGCGTAGTCTGTGGATGCCTTACGAAATGAAGATGTGGGAAATCATGCGACGCGAGATGCTCGAAGAGGACTTGTGGTTCTCGGAGTACAACCGCGATTCGAATGGTATTATCCACTTAAAGGATGAAAAGACTGGTGAGGCAATTCCTCGTGGTGCTGGTGTTCTTGATATTCTCAAGGCCGTTGGTAATTATGAAACGTATTCTGTTCTGACACTTAATCGTTTCGACCGTATCATCACTCGTATCTTTGACAATCGTATTGATTCTACCGTTGAGGAACTTGTTCTTTATTGCGGTAAAGGTTTCGCACGAATGTTCAATGATGCTATCTACTATGATGCTCGTCTGAAGAATTACTTTGTAACTCTTGGTGATAACGAGATTAAGAGCGATGGTGAGATGATGTCTTATGGTAAGTATTTTAACCGTTATAAGATGTTTAATGGTAAGATTCTTACTGTTAAGATTGTTGATATGTTCGACCACGGTATTCGTGCTCGTCGTGACCGTGAAGCCGGTAATATGTATCAAGGTCTGCCTATTACTTCTTATAGTGCTGTATTCCTTGACCATACTATGGGTTCGAATGGTGAGCGTAATATTAAGTTTGTTTGTGAAGAGGGTCGTGAATATAAAGTAGGTGTCTATAAAGGTATGGCTGAACTGCCTGCTTCGTGGGGACTTGCAAGTGGTACTCAACTGTCGGATACGAAGGATATTGCTTCTTATGAAGTTCTTGGTTCGCAGGGTATCAATATTGATAATCCTACTACTTCGTTCTGGCTTGATTTAGCTCTGAACTAAACACCCAATTTGAGTAGTAATAATCGAAAGGTTATTACTACTCATTAACATATAAAAGATTGAATAACTTAAAATGTTAAAAATATGATTAAAGTTAATCGTTCAGTTCGTATTGAATGGAGGAACAATCCTTCTTCTTTTGAACTTCGGAATAAAGATGCTTTCAAAACTGATTTTCTTCGTCTTGGTTCTGCTATTCGTCCTGTTAATGAACTGCTGAGCCGTAGTGAGGAAATGCGAGTTCTTCTTCCTACTGTTGTTGGTGTATCTCCTATTGATAGTTCTTGGCAAGAACGAATCACTACATACTTAAATGATTTTCTTCTTGAGATTCCTGTTCATGGCTTAGAGTTCGATACTTCTTACGTTTTAGATTTAGGTAATCCTGCTCTGAAAAGTAATATCGACGAACTTATTGGTAAACTTAAAAAAGCTGATAAGATTAAGAATGAAACTGGTTCGGAACTTGAAGCTATTGTTCTGAAACGGATTAAGGAACTTGATGAAACGGAACTTTATAAGTATGTTACTTTTGTTAATATTCCCGATTATATTAGTTGGAGATATTGCCTTTTAAGTAGCAAAGTTGCCAATAAGGTTGAAGACATTAATAAGAGCGTCAATATTCAATTTTATCTTACTTCGGATAGTGAGCGTAAAGCACTCAAAGCTGCTCGGACGAAACTTCGCACTGATGCTCTCAAGAAATATACAGAACTTATTAATAATCCGAATAGCGCACTTATCGACAATGTTGTTGTATCGACAGGTAGCGTAGGTGATTATTCGGAATTTATGGTAATGACTGCCGATGATAAGCAATCTGTTCTTCTTGAACTTATTGACAGTGACCCGCAGAAGTTTATTAGTATTGTTGATGATAAACATCTGGAGATGAAAGCTAAGATTACTATTTATCTTTGGATGAATATTATTCGACAACTTCCGAATAGTTCTATCATTGTCGATGCTTCTAATCCGGAAAATGTTATTGGTAATAATATTAATGATGCTATCTCGTATTTCTCGAATGATAACAACAAAGGTATTGTTGCCGAGTGGAATGCGAAGTATCGTAGTTTGAAAGGTTAGTCATGTATGAAACGGTAAAAGAGTTACATATCGAAATAGAGCAACGAATACAGCAGATAGCATCTAATAGACATCGGAGTATTGCTCCTCAGTTTATTGATATGATGCTGAATCGAGCTGCCGTTAAATATATACAAACTAAATCAAATAGGAAAACTAATTATAAAGGCGAAGGTCTTGAAGATAGTAAAAAACGTGTAGATGATATTCAATCATTAAAACGTGAAACACCGTGGCTTAAACTTAAACGTGATAAGCAAGATGCGGATTATCCAAATAGAGCTTTCGTTATTCTTCCGGGTGATTATCTAAAACTTATTTCTTCTACTTCTCGATTAACTTATGGTAAAGCTCGACTTGTTGAGAATTTACATGAGGTTTATCCTGATGATGAAGTTAAGAATTTGTATTATCATCTGATTGATTTGTCTAAAATTGCCTTAACTGGTGATGAATTTAATGGACAAATTATTGTTAATGGGAATGAGATTGATATTTCAGATATTCTTTCTCTTTATGATAGTGATTCAGATAAGATTGATTTGTATGAAATTGCAGGTTTAACTTGTGATAGATTACGTCAAGCTCTTTCTAATGAATATAATGTTTATTGGGAGAATCTGATTGGTCGTTATTATAAAGATTGTATTATTATTACTTCTAATGCAAAAGATGAAATTGCATTAAAAGTTAATGATATAGACATTCCTGTTATTACTTATAATACTACTTATGACGAGTTCGTAAATGTAGGAAATAAGTTTTCTGAAAATGATTTAATTGCTACCGAAAATATTCGAGCTACTCTAAATAACTTCTATGGTAATAAAAATAGACATCTTAATCCAATAAGTGAACTTGTTGATGATAGGCTGTTTGTTTATTATGGTGATGATTTTTGTGTTGATGCGGTTAAGATTTCATATATTAAGAAGCCACGTCTTTTTAATATTGATATTAACCAAATGTCAGATATGGAAGTTACACCTGATTTCATAGATAGTGTAGTTAGCGATATTCTTCTTGTTCTTAAAGATGACAGTTTTAGTGCTGTTAAACAACAATCAAATTTAGAATAGAAAATGAAAAGTGTAATTGTCGCAAATGATTTTCTGACAACACTTGCTAATAATGATGTTAGCAAGCTGACTCGCGGACAAGCTGTTCTTCTTAATTCGGCTGGTAAAGTCATTGCAGCTGCTTCGGATGTCAAGGATGATGAGATGTTGCAGTTTGTTCTTGGTCTTGGTGATGGCAAGGTTAAGCGCGGCGTTTGGATTAATCCTAAGTGGTCGAAGCAACATAAGGAAAAGTATCTTGCTCCTGCTGGTAAAACGTATAAGTTTACGAATCTCGTAGCTAATCGTGGTATTGGTTATCAAGGTTTCGATGCTGAGGTTATTATCTCGTGCAAACCTATTAATTCTTTTGGTGGTTATCCTCTGGAAGTTTACAATGCCAGTGTAACTATTAACGGAATTGACGAAGCAAGTGCTGATATTATTGCTCGTCTGAAAGTTGAGGTTGAAAAGACTTTAACTAAGATTAATGCTCGCTTTGGTGCTGATAGCATTACGATTGATGATTTCACCGAAGCAAGCGTTACGTTCACTGGTGCCGCAGGTTTTGAGTATTATGTGACGTTTGATGGTATTCTTCGTGCTACGCTTGAAGAGGGTGCTGAGAATCAAACTCCGGTTGGTACTTATGACCAAGTTGCTAAACTTGAGAAAGAAGCAGATGTTGCCGGTGTAGGTTATAATCCTAATTTCAAGGAATATGACCGTGTTTATGGTGATATTTTTACAGCTACCGAGGGTGTTATGTATGACACTTATGTAATTACTTCTCGTGCTGATTTCACACATCCCTTTAATTTACATACAGAGGGTTTACAGGTTACTCAATTTATTGCTATTGACAATACTAAAACTTCTGCAATTACTGCACTTGAAGGGGTATTGGCACTCATTAAGTAAGAAATTGATTTGTTAAAAATGTAACCACAAGGATAACTCCTAATGCTATTAATTGTGGTGTTAGGAGTTATTCTCTTAATGATGCTAATGTTATGTGACAAGTGGGCGTGCAACCTCCTGCCCCACCGGGGAGCGAGGCCGCAGGCCGAGCCATACAAGTTGCACCATTATTATTATTAATCGTCATATAACAATAAATACGATTAGTATTATGATAAAGAAAATATGGAATAAAATAACTACTTTTTTAAGTGGTTATTATTCAGAACATAAAGACGATATTATTATTGGTTTCGTCATTGCTACTGTCGTAGGTATTTTATTTAAGGCTACTGTTGCTACTTGGTTTATGAGTTTATGGATTACATTAGCTTATCAAATCATCACTTGTGGTATTCAAGCTGCAAGAAAGAAAGCAATAACTGGTCTTAAAATTCATCCTATTATTATTAACTTTGTAGTTGGAGTATTTATTTCGTTATTGTTCTTGGTATGGCAGTAATTAATCTTCGAAATGTTGTAGCGCTCGGTGTGCTTGAAGATGGTGTATATCCGAGTGTTTATAATGGCCAAACCGGAGAATATATTGGTACAGTAGATGGTGAAGGTGCTGGTGTTAAAACAGTTCCTACATTATATATGTACTATCGAAAGAACGGCCACCTATATTTATATAGGACAAAGGAGAGGATTGAAATAGACTTAACTAATGTAACTGCTTACGATAATAGTGCTCTATTTAAGCTAACTGAAAAATCTGATATTAGTTCTGCAAAGATTACCGAGTTTGAATCTCGAAATATTGATGTAGGACATTATGAATATAAAGTTCCGTGGGTTAAATCAACTCAACAATATCTTTATATACTTGTACCGATTGTTCGTTCTATACATACAATTACAGTACAAGGTATCATAAGTAATCAGATATTCACTCTTACTGGTATTTATGTTCATGAAGGTAAATCTTGGTGGATTTATCGAACGAATGTAAAGACCAATTTTGATTTTAATGATGCTGTTAATGAGATTCTTGATGTTCAAGTATATGTTCGTGAGCTTACAGCAGAGGACTTAAATCCTATTGAACAACTTACAAAACTTTTATTTGAACATATTAATAATAAGTTTAATCCTCATGAGGTAACAAAAGAACAAGTTGGTCTTGGCAATGTTGATAACACTGCCGATATGGATAAACCTGTATCTCGACCTCAAAAAGAGTACATTGATGCTCTTGAAAATAGGGTTAAAGGTTGGTTCAAACAGTTGAATGTTTGGATTAACAATCATGTTGCAGAAGTTAATAAGAAGTTTCAAGATGTTTGGGCTGCTATAAACAAGAAACTTGATAAAGAAGATTACGAGAATGATAAAGATAATTTCAATGCTCATATTCGTAATTATGATAACCCTCATAGAGTTACTGCCGCACAAGTTGGTTTACCAACAGCTGCAAGTGATATTGAGAAATTAAAACAAAAAGCTCAAGAACTTCAAGGTTTACTTATTAATAAGCAAGATAAAACTTCTGAAGAACTTGTTACTGATAACAAACGTATTGTAGATGCTATTAATGAGATTTATGGCATTGTTGTAGAACATAATAATCATGTTCGTAGCAACAGTATTAATCAAATTGAAGTTGCAAGTGAGATTCCTACTACGTTTGAAGATGGTACACTTTGGATTCGTATTCCTCGAAATGAAGAAGATTATATAACAATTAAGATTGAAGCTGTTCCGGTTGATTCTACTATACGAATGATTAATTCGGAAGGTAAAGAATCAGCAGGTATTGGTAGTGCAAGTCTTGAATGTTTAATTCAAAGTCGTTTACATTATATTGTAGAAAAAGAGAATTACATTACAAAAGATGTTTATGTCGATGTAGGTGTTGAAGATACGACAATCAATGTTGTTCTTACACTTAAGACTAAAAAGACATTAATTGTAAATGCAACTCCTGCTGAATCTACAATTAAGATTACTAATAAAGAAACGAGTTCTGTAATTGTTACTGGAACTGGTTCTGTTAAAGTTGAAACTTATGACCCGATTAATGTAGATATTGAGATTACGTGTGATGGATATATTTCTTATTCTGAAAGTCTTACGCTTGATGAAAATATTACACGCGATATAACTCTTTCTGCTGTTCCAGTTGAACAAGGTGCTGTAAGTCTTACGGTAGTCGATAGCGAAACAAGGGCCAAAATAGCCGCATACGTCTATGATAAGGACACGGGTGGTATATTAGGTCAAGTCACAAAAGATACGCCGTTACAACTCACCGGAGATGTCAATACAAGCCGAATTTTAAGGTTTGTTTCGTCGGGTTATATAGAGGTTGAACGACTGGTAACTTATGCAATTCCTACCGCAGAAGTTACTGTTGAAATGGATAAAGTTCCAGTTCAAACTGGTACTATCTATGCAACTGCTGTAAATACTGAATCTACTGCTTTAGACGGTGTTACGTTTGAGTATAAGCTCAGTACTGAAAGTAGTTGGAGACCTCTTGGTAATGATGAATCGATTACTGGTAAATCCGAAGCTGTTACTGCTCCAGTTGGAACAAATGTTAATTTCCGAGCTTCTAAAACTGGTTATATAACTAACACTGGAACTGGTACGATTAATTCTACTGGTGAACATAGTGTTACTATTGTACTTGAAGAGTTACCGCCTGAACCCGAAGAGGTTTCTGTAACTATCAAGGCTTATGAAATTTATGATGATAATAAACTTTATTTAGCTGCTGATATTAAAGAAATATCAAGTACTGGAACTACTGTTGGTACAACCAGACCTGATGAACCTTTAGTAATCACAAGGAATAAAGGTAGTGTTATAACTTATTATGCTTTACCGTTATCTTCTGATTGGTATAATATCGGTAGTGAAGAAGTAGTATTTGATACTGATAAAACAGTTGAGATATTATGTCTTCGTAACAATAACGGTCTTATTAAAGTTCGTACACGAGATGCTTTAACTGGTCGCATGATTAGTGATACTATTTATGATGAAACTGGTAAAACAATAGGTAACTGTGGTTCATCAGAAGATGGTTATGTTAGTGAAGCTAATCCGATTGGTTTTGAACGTAATTATAAGACGTTAGGTGATACTCGTTATGAAGCTACTGAACCTGCATTGTTTATTGCAGCTAAACCTTCTGAAGCTGTTGTCAATTATATTGATTTACATCCGAAAGAAGGTCAAGACTATATAGCTCTTAAATTTATAGATTCTGTTATTAAAGCTCCTATTACCACAGGTATTAGTTGTTGGTTTAGTTCTTCTGTTAAAACTATCGTTACTGATTATCAAGGTATAGCTCATATTAGTGGTACTTATGATTCAAATGTTGTAATTTTGGTTAGACGCGATGGTTACACTGAATATAATCAAAGTTATGATAATCTTACAAATCATAGTGTTACAACTATTGAATTAGTACCTGAACCAGTATTTGAAAACGATGGTATTGATTATATGCAGATAGAAGGTGATGGTATTGAACATCCTATATTTAGGGTTGGTGATGTCGAATCTAATTAACGGTTTAATGATATGAAAGAATCAGTAATTCGTAAAGTATTTTGTGCCTTAAACTGGCCTCCGAAAACTGGTGCTTTTCAGAAGTTAATTACTTTTGTAGTTGAAGGTTTAGCCACTAAGGCTGAATCTTCAACTGTTCAACAATTACAAACAAAAGTAGAAACTCTTGAAAGTACTGTTAATACATTACAAGAAACTGTTACCACTTTGAGTGGTAAAGTAAGTACATTAGAGAGTAATTATACTTCTTTGGAAGGTCGTGTAACTGCTCTTGAAACACCGCAAGGTTAATATTAATCTACAACTATGGCACAACTTAATCTTCTTGAACGAGCTACAGAAGCTGTCGTAATGCTTAATGGTAATCGTCGGCAGGTTCTTGATATGTGGCTTAATGGTAAAAAAGTTTGGCCAATAGATGAACCTGTTGTAGAATTAGCTGTTGATAAAACTCTTGTTATTCTAAATAAAGATAATAATTATCATGAAACTATAACTGTTTTCGCAAGTGATACAGCTGAATGGGAATTTGGTAATTAGTTTGTTATTATAGTTAATCAACCAAAAAAAAAAACAAATGGCAACTATTCCGAGTTATTTATCATGGGTTCCTAAAACTGGTACTGGAAATGCACAGATTAAGATTAATTCTGTGAGTCCTTATACTGGTCGTGCCGATAGAAGCACTAAAGTTCCCGGTAAGATTGTTGGAAAGTCTAACGCAGTTACAGTCACGGTTCTTGAAAAGGCTGCTGACGAATTTATTACTCCCGATGGTTTAACTATTAATGTTGCTAAAGGTGGTGAAACAATTCATGTAACTGGTAAGTCTAACTCGAAACTTCTTACGTTTACATGGAAAACTAATTTCGGTATTGCAAAAGTAACATCATTTAAAGTTAATGGTAGTACAACAGCTACTTCTGGTACTGCTATTACTGGTGATCCCGGTGCTACTGGAGAATACACTTATGATGCTACTATTGTTGTACCGAAGAACGAAACTATTAACGCTCGTTATTCAACTCTTGAAATTAAGGGTGAAGATTCGACTGTTCTTAAAACTATTAGGATTAATCAGGCTCTTGGTGACAGCTATCTGTATCTCAATTCGCAGGGTACAACTACCGCAACTGTTACTATTCCGAAGGGTGGTGGTGAGCAGACTCTGAATGTTCTGTCGAATGACGAATGGACGTTCGAACATGCTGAATAAATTAATTAATCATTTATGAGTGTTATCACTAATAAATGGAATGACGGGAGTGGAGATTCAATTAATATTGAATCTCCCTCTTTTTAAGGAAATCAGACTGTTAAAATTTCATCACCTGTTCAAAAGGGTACTTCTAAAAGAAGTATGAAGTTTATTGGAAAGTGTAAAAAAGATTCCAGTAAACAAGTTATTCTTACTGTTGAACAAGAAGCATCTATTTATACATATGATTTAACGTTAAATAGTGATAATACTGAAATTGCCGCAAAAGGTGGAACTGCAAATATTACAGCTATACTTAAAACATATCGTAATGGTAATTTAGTTAGTACAGATAATGTTACTCCAGTTCTATCAGGAAGTGCTACTGGATTTTCTATATCTGGTACTAAGGTTACTGCAAGCAATCGAACTACAACTGTTGGTAGTAGGAGAAGTATTGTTGTAACTGGTAAATATTCAAATACATTTGATGGTCAAACAGTATCATCAACTATTACTATTTATCAAGAAGCTAATGAGGCTTCTTATGGTGCTTTAACAGGTGGTTCTGTTTTAGCATCTGATATTCCTGCAAGTGGTGGAACTTCTTCAACCAGTGTTACTAATATGTCACAGACAATTAGTTATACATCTGGTTCGACTCGTGCTGGTACAGTTACCTATTCAAAAACAAGTGAAATTACAGTTTCTTCTCTTGGAACTACAGTTAAGGCAAGAACTAAGGTTGGACAAGTTACTGTAACTTACACTGGTGAAGGTGGTGCAACTGCCAATAAAACTGTTAATATTTATCAAGCTGAAAATAAAGTAACTAATAGTAATTATAATCCTCGAATTACTGCTTACGGAACTCCTACTATAAGTATTGGTAGTGGTTTGACAGCAGCTGGTGGTTCTGCGACTGTAAGTACTTCTGTTACTAATACTGAAACTTATAATGCTTTGTATAGTTCGGGTGCTACTGGCCCAAATCAAACACGAAGTGTTAGCGGTAATGTATCGATTTCCATGACTACTAATGGTCATAGTAGATTCAATTTATCTGGAAATACGATTACTCATAGTAGTATGGGAACTAATGAAACTACTGATACTATTACTATAAAAGCTGTAAATGACGGAGATAGTTCTAAATCAGCTACGGCTTCTAAAAATATAACAAACAGTAAAACTGTTAAATCTACTTCTGGTGGTATTTATACATATGGTGATGTAATAGCTGGTACAGTAACAAATGGTATTATTCCTGCAAGTGGTGGTTCTGCTACTGCTACAGCTGGACATGGTACTCAAAGTTGGAACAAGTCTGCTACTATTACTACTTACCAATATGATTCTGGTTCTACAAAAGATGTTACAACTGAAAATGCTTCAAGTGGAACAAATAGTGTTCCACCGAGTACTGCTTCTGTTGCAACTTCAGCACCTTCTAAAGGAACCACAATTTCTCCTCAGACTACTGTAAGAACTTATGGTTTTATTTGGGCAGCTAATGGTAAATCAGCAGACGGATATATGTATATTTACCAAGAAGCTAACAAGATTGAATCTTATAATTACGGTAGTTGGACTATTGCTGTTTCGGCAAATCCTACAACTATTGCTGCATCAGGTGGTACTTCTACTATTACAGCAAGTTGTACGAGAACTAAAACTCCTGTTTATACATCAGGTTCTACTGGAACAGCTACTACTGAATCTGCAACTCCAACGTTAGCAATTAGTGGTACTGGATTTACATTAAGTAGAACTACTGTTACAGCTTCAAAGAATAATGTTGCAGCTCGAACTGCTATTGTAACTGCTTCATATTCTGGAGCTACTTCTAAATCTGTTACTATTACTCAATCAGCTGGGCCTGATGGTATTGGTTATATGCAGATTCAAGGTAATGGTGTTGACCACTATATTTTCCAAGTTGGTCGTACACCAAATACTCGTTCTAATGATGTTCAAACTTTATCAGAAGAACCTGCTGAAGTTGCAACAGAAACTAAATCTGAAAGTTTGTTTGCTAAAATTAAACGTATTGTTACTAATCTTAATTAATCAAAAGTTATGGCTTTATCCAAATCTGCTTTGAAAGCAAAATTTGTCACTGGTGCTATACCAACTCAAACTGATTTTGCCAACCTTATTGATGGTATGTTAAGTATGCCATCGGGGGGGGGAACAGGTGATACAACAATAGGTTTCGGAAATGGAGATAGTACTGACAGATTATACGTTAAATCTCTTAGATATATTTATAATAATAATCGTAGTTATTTTTTTAATTGGTGCTTGGGATGATGAAATTGGAGGTAATTATCTTGTAGCAGTTATTTGTTTTCAAGACAATGCTGTTAGTGGTGCTAATTTTAATATAACTTATCATTTATTAGATAAAACCGAAAGAACTCGTTTTGAATCTGAAGTTGGCGATATTAATACCGCTGATGAAATAGATTTAATACATGCAATTATAGGTTCTAATTGGGCGTGGCTTAATATCATACAACCTACTAATAATAATCCTAAACCTTATATTATTGTTAATAGTACAAGAAGTTATGCTATTTTCCCTGTTATATATAATGGCTTTTGGTATGTAGGATATGCCTTTGGTCAAGAAGTTACAGAATTTGGTTTTATAGAATCTGTATATCGTTGTGTCGGTGCACCTACTGTTAAATGGGGTACTTCTGATGAAACTATTGCAAATGATTTAGAAAATAGAAGTAAGTTCGCTATTAAAACACTGTTATAAACTCTGATTGTTATTAGTAATAATAGTTAGAGTTTAACCAATATATGTCAAACTTTAACTATTATTACTATGACTATTGCACAAATTAAAGCTTTGTTTCAAACTGGGAAAATTCCTACACAAGCTGATTTTGAAAATTTGATAAGTAAGATTCCGAATGATGATTTTAGTGCACTTGGAAGTTTGATTACTACTAATAATTTTACTATAAAAACTCAATGATTAAAATTTATTGTAAATTCATACCACTGAAAGGATATTTATGTATGACAGTATTATGGTGGTTAATCATACGAACTGAATACAAAGATAAAATTACTGAAACTGTTGAACGACATGAAACTGTTCATAGTTATCAACAAATTACTCTTTTTATTGTAGGTTTGTTGGTTAGTATCATATTAAGTCTTACTACAAATTATTCTTGGTGGGGATTACTTGCTACTCCTGCAATTCCTTTATTAGCTTATGTTGTTAGTTGGATAGTTGAAATTATATTACCTCCTTATAACAGAGCTTATAAAGATATTTGTTTTGAAGGTGAAGCAAGAAGTTTAGAATCTGATAAAGATTTTAGAAAGAAATTGTTTCCTTTTAGTTTCTTAAAATATATTCCAAATAAGAAATATGGTGGTCGATGAAATTGATGAATGGTAAATGGAACAACTCGTAGAACATTTCGTTGAGTTATTCAGTACTCATTTCGATTTATCATTTATGCTTTGTGTAAATGTTTTAACATATATACTTATTAAAGCAATAGATGATATTAATGGTGATAAATCTGTTGGTACATGGACTAAACGACTGGTTATGCTAATTAGTTGTTTTGTTATTGCCGCAGGATATATAGCAGGTGGATATGAAAACACTACAATTCTTATTAATTCTGCTATTCTTGCACCAGTTGCTTGGAGTTGGATATTCAAACCGATTCTAAAAAAGATTGGTGTTGATTATAAGAAAATTGATAAAACTACTAAAACTAATTAAGTTATGGCAAAAGGAACTCGCGGCTGTGGTACGGCTGGCATTAAATCTGGTGATGTTAAGAAAATTAAGAAAGGTTCTAAAAAGAAATAAAACACTATGGCAAACTTTAAGCACAAAGTGTTCTTATTAATTGCTAAATAGATACCCGTAGCTGTTGCTGCGGGTATTCTGATTAATAATACACTTGCAATGTTAGATGTCAAAGATGTAATATTAGATTTATTTGATATTACTGTTGGTAGTTCGTTAGCTTTCGTTATAATGATGTATGCCTGTCTCTTATACACATCTCCGAGCCCACGAGACGCGTAGTAATCTCG
>ENA-OYZH01000109-OYZH01000109.1-human-gut-metagenome-genome-assembly--contig:-NODE-109-length-20566-cov-6.805226_pt1 | contig 20566 bp, 16 predicted proteins | sample MGYA00244072_ERZ653468 | MGnify/ENA primary metagenome ERZ653468 (study PRJEB26926, sample SAMN06165161) | human gut metagenome | biome: ENVO:00009003; feature: ENVO:2100002; material: ENVO:00002003...
AGTCGTCGGCAGCGTCAGATGTGTATAAGAGACAGCAATACATCTGCATCACCCTGGATCTTACGGTCGGTAGCTCCCTTATGCTTGGCTGCCTCGGGATCGATCGCCAGGTCAAGAGACAGCGGGCCGTCTACGATACAGCCGGGGATCTGTCCTTCTTCACACATCTTAGTCAGTTCTGCCGCATCTACGGTAACGGGCATCTTGGGATTTACAACCTCAACTGCTGCTAAAGGTGCTACCTTAGGCTCTGCAACGCCGCAGGCATTACATACCGGAATGGTGTTCTTGATGATCTGAACCTTCTCCTCCAGTGTAGGATAGGTCATGAATGCAACATCGGTCAGGAACAGAAGTCTGTCAATGCCGGGAATCTCAAATACACATACATGAGACAGGGTTCCACCGGTACGAAGGCCTACTTCTTTGTTCAGTACGCTCTTTAAGAAGTTCTTGGAGTCGATCAGACCCTTCATATACATATCTGCACGGCCGTCATGTGCCAGCTTTACAGCTTTCAGGGAAGCTTCGATCATATCCGGCTCATTGATGATCTCATAATCGGAGAGGTCCATATTCAGTCCGGCTGCGATCTCACGGATCTTCGCCTCATCACCTACCAGGATTGCATCTGCAATGCCCAGTCTCTTGGCCTCATGTACAGCTTCCAGTACTGCACTGTCTTGTGCAACGGAGACTGCGACGGTCTTCTTCCCACACTCTTTTACTTTTGCTACGATGTCATCAAAATTCATTTTCTTCCATTCCTTTCCGCCTCTCGTGGGCTCCAAGTATGAATACATTCCACACATTATTTGCAAAATCGCACGATAAATCGTGCTTTCGCTGCTGCGCAACTATTTTTGCTCATATGTGTGGCGGTGACTCTATTCGAGTCACCTAAAATCAAGCAAAACTGCTTTTTACATGCAAGCATGACAAAGCAGTCCCGCTTGATTTCATTGTCTTCCGAATAGTCACTCTAATCGTTAAAATAATAACACACTGGAATACAAAAATCAAGCTACTATGACAAATATAGCCACCTCTAAATAAGGTGGCTGATATCTGCCAGGGTCGGTACGCAGGCGTACAGACATTTTTTTAATTTTTCATCTGGCTGTGTCTGATCCGGCACCATCACGACCTTACAGCCGGCGCGGTAAGCACTCATGACTCCGTTGGGAGAATCCTCCACGGCCATGCACTCTTCCGGTGCCAGTCCCAGCTGCTTGCAGGCATAGAGATAAATATCCGGGGACGGCTTACCTTCTGCTACCATAGTGGCCGAAATCAGTTTTTCAAAATACGGCCGAAGTCCTGCCATCGCCAGATATTTTTCCGTCCGCTCCAGATCCGTTGCTGTGGCAACCGCTGCAGTGATATGCCTTTTTTTCAGATCTTCCAGAAGCTCCACGGCACCGGGCTTGCATTTGATGCCATCCCGGTCCAGTGTTTCTTCCATCATCTCTTTTCGTTTGTCACGCACCACATAATAGTCAAAATCTTCACCGTACCAGTCCTTGAGCTGTCTGGGGGCAAAGGGGCGTCCCAGACTGCGCATCGTAAGTGCCTGCTCATCTGTCATGGTATACCCACAGGCTGCCAGTGCCTTCGGCCAGAAAATACGGTAATATTTTTCGGTATCGATCAGCGTACCGTCCATGTCAAATAAAACTGCCTGAATCATTGTTATTCCTCTGCGTCAGCCGTCTGTCCGGCATCTTCTGCTGCATCCGTAACATCAGTACCTTCTGCTGGGCTGTCCTTTGAATCCCTTTCGTTTGTGCCGCTCTGGTCCTCGCCAGCTTTTCCGGCTTTCCGGTCACGTTTTGCCGCTTTGCGCGTCTTCCGGCGTTTTGCCGCTTTTTTCCCTAACAATACGATCAACAGGATCACGACTACACCACCGACGATGCAAAGTACGATCAGCAGTGTATGACTGCCCTCGGCCTCTACCGTGCGGAAGCTGCCGGGCACTTCCATGGTAAACTGTCTATAGCTGCCGATCACAGTGGATTCCACTTCCGTGTACTCTCCATCCTGTGCTACCTCTATGACAGTGTTATCCGCATCCTCACAGTAGACACGCAAGGTTGCTTCTCCGGTATAGTCCGGTGCATCCTCTTCCATGGAATTGGTCATGGATACTGTATAAGTATTTCCCTCTACCTGCAGATGCAATGCTGCATTGGGATAGAAGTTGCCTTCTGCCATAACCAGTGCCTTATTGTTATCGTTTTTCTCTGCGGAAGCAATGGATGCGGTCCATTCCTCATACTCTGCTTCCAGCACTTTATTACCGGTAATATCACTGAAATCATAATCCGGCCATACACCGTAATAGCCATCCTTCTCCGGTACTTCCGGAATCTGGTCTGCCGACAGATAATCCCCGTAACCGCATTTATAGGAAGCCACTTCTACACCATCCGCCTGGAAGGTAATGGTAAACTGTGAGAAAGCGTCCGGAACGTCTTTGCTGCAGAATTCCTGGTAGGACAACGGGGTAGCACCGCCCTGATAACCAATGCCGTCTACGCCACCGGCTCCGCCTTCCACATAATAGTTGCCATACAGAGTTCCATCATCACTGACTTTTCCGGCAATGCTGCCCTGGCCTTCGCCGGACATATCCAGATCATTGTACGCATAGCTGTAGAAAATATCACAGCCTTCTCCGGCAATACCTCCGATATTATTTTTACCGGTGATCCTGCCCATGCTGTAACAGCTGCGGATCGCATAGCTGGCAGATCCGGCAATTCCTCCCACATAGCTGCCTCCGGTACTCTCTACGGGTGCATAAGACTCACAGGAAATGACTGCGCCATATTCTGCTTTACCGACCACACCGCCGACATAGTCTTTTTTACCGGTCACGTCTCCAAGGTTGCGGCTGTCTCTGATGACTGCCTTGACCGTCTGCTCCACATCGAAACTCTCCGTTCCGGTTAAAGTGATATCGTCCTCAGGGTCAAAATCGTATTCCGTTGCCACCTGTCCAACGATACCGCCCACATTCGTATCGGCTTCCACCGTACCGCGGTTCACACATAAGGTGACCTTTCCCTTCTGGAAGCTGGAAGTATCATAGCGCGCTTCTTCGGTTCCTTCCGGTTCTGCGGTGTCATCCTCCGCATCGGGATCTCCGGGGTTCACCTCTTCCTTGCTGGCTGACTCATCCGAAGTATCTTCTACAGAAATTCCTTCATACCGGAAGAGATCATCCCGGATTTCGCTGACCAGATTCCGCAGAACTCTGGCCTGATCCATCAGCTCATCCATGTGGGCACTGGTGCTGTCTGTCCCGGCTTCCAGTACATCCCCCAACTGACCCAACTGGTCAAAAGCCTTGTCGAGCCTGTCATTCAGTGTATCCAGATTATCTTTGATACCGCCACTGCGATCCGTGGAAGCATTCGTCATGTTATCCAGATGCTTGGTGGCATTCTCTCCGAATTTTTTCAGTGCCGATTTATAGCTCTCCGTATCGTCCGGTACGGTGATGGTAATGTTTCCGCCACTGACGTCATGATCGCCATCGCCACCCCAGTTACCATTCCAAATGTCATTTCCACTGATGGTAACGTCATGACTGTTGCCGTTATTCTTGTCATTATCCGCCTGCTTGTTCAGATCGTCATTCAGGACTTTCAGATCGTTGCTGACGCCGTTCAACTCTTGATTGTAAATATACCACAGATCATGAGCGGTCCCGGTCAGAGAACTTCCCGCATTGTTGGCATCCTTCAGGTTCGAACTGATACTCTTGGCAATACTGGATGCCTGTTTGCTATAGCTGCTCACATCTTTCTGGGTGGCATCCAACATATCCAGGAATTTGTCTGTCTCCGTATCCAGTTCCTTCAGCTTGTCACTGAGATACTGGATTTCCAGGAACGGCTCCATCTGACCCACGATACCGCCCACATCTTTTCTGCCCTGCACATATCCGGTGTTGGTGCAGTTCTGCAGATAGCCCTGATGCAGTCTGCCTACGATACCTCCGGTATTGTAGCCTACGTGCTGGTAGCCGATGGCACCGGAATTGGAGCAATAATAAATCTTACCATCCGAAATACCTGCGATTCCGCCGGTGTCCGTATGAGCTGCCACATTGGAGGTACTGTTGATCTGCTCCAGATTGTCCATGGTGATATCTTCCAGATCATAAGTCACTTCCGTGCTGTACGTATTGATATTGCCATTGTTGCTGCAGTTATTCAGAATACCGTGGTTGTTGCCCACAATACCGCCTGCGGAATGATTGCCGATCACATTTCCGGAGGATTCACACCGACGGATCTCTCCGCTCTCGGCATTGACTCCGGCAATACCGCCGACATCCGTATCACCGACCACATTTCCGGTAAATTTACAATTTTCAATGCTGCCATAGTTCACACCGACGATACCGCCGACCTGATCCTGACTTCCAGAGGGAGATACTTCCCCCGTGACCGTAAGGTTGCGGACTTTTGCTCCCTCCTGCACATAGCGGAACAATCCCACTGCCGAACCGTCTCCGGTCAGTTTCACATTGGAAATAGTAAAACCGCTGCCGTCAAAGATTCCTGCAAACGTAGGAATACTGAGTTCACCTGTCATGCTCAGAACAATGTCGTTCTGCAACACTACTTTTTTATCTCTGGACCAACTGTCCAGTACACAGTTCTCCACCAGTTTCCGCAGATCCTCCTCCGTGCTGATCTCTATGACTGCATAATCCTGCTCCTTTATCGTGCTGCTATAACCGCTGCCGCCTCTGTACTGCTCATAGGTCAAAGTTTCTGCCGCATAGGCGGTGGCCGGTGTCTGCAGGATCAATGCTGCTCCCAGCAGGAAACATAATAATCTCTTACTGTTCATCTTCTGTTCCCTCGCTTTCTGCTGTTTTTTCTTTATCCGAAGCTTTCTTATCCGCAGCTTCTGTATCTGCTCCGGTTGCTTTCTGTCCGGCTGTCTCATCCTCCGGCAGCTCCTGGGCTTCCAGTCTGGGATAGTTTTCTTCCGGGGCATCGTCCCGCTCCTCCATCGTCACGGTATCCTTGGGACGCACCACCGCACCCATCTCACCATCAATGACACCGATGAAATCACCCTCCAACACACCATTGACATAACCCTTGATGTGACCGTTCATACGGATTCTTCCGGCGGAGGGCAAGGGCTTTGCCAGATCCCGTTTCAGTGTAAATGCTGTCTTCTGAATAATGATATCTCCGATCAGCAGTGTCTGCGGCAATGCCAGCAGTACCAACAAAATAGATGTCAGAGTACCACGACCAAGAGCCAGTCCGATGGCCGCTACCGCTGCATTGGAAGATACATAGCTGATAATAAATCCCGCAGATACCAGCATGGATCCGCTGGTAACAATGGTAGGGAACGCCTGGTTCAGTGCTTCGATGGCGGCTTCCTTGATCGGCATATAGGTCTTCAGATCCATGTAACGGCTGGTGATAACGATAGCGTAGTCGATCGTTGCACCCATCTGGATTGCAGATACTACCAGATATCCCAGGAAATATACATTTTCATTCAACAGATACGGCAATGAGAAGTTCATCCAGATACTACCCTGAATCGTTACAACCAACAGTACCGGCAGACCGGCGGACTGGAAGGTGAACAGCAGGATGATCATAACGAACAATGCTGTCAGCACCGTGATGATCGTATTATCCGTTGCGAAGGAATCGCCCAGATCCTTATCACTGGTGGCGTTACCGACTAGCAGAATGTCATCTATATTATAGAACTTTGCCACGGTATTACGGATCTGATCCAGTGCTGCTGTGGTCTCTTCTCCCTCATAAGGAACATTCAATTCCAGAACAAATCGGGAATTGTCTTCGCCCAGCAGCTGATCTTTCGCAATACAGATCTGGGAATAAGCATCCGTCAGAGTTTCTTCCAGATCATCGTCCAGTGTGATGTTGCCGCTTTCTTTCTGATCATAAATGAACAGGAACATATCAATAAACGGAACTTCGTATTCACTGACGCCACTGACCAGCGCACCATAATCGCTCTGATCCAGTGCATATGCCGAATACAACATATCCGCCACTTCAATATCCAGATCGATCAGTTCCGCAAACTGTCTGGGATTCAGCTTATCCGTCAGCATATAGCCGTCCATGGCCTCGATATTGCCAAGTCCCTGACAGGATTTCACCACATCCAGCTTTTCCAGAGCTTTCAGTGTCTGTGCCTCTTTTTCATAATCACCGTTCGGCACAATGACCGCCAACTGGTTCACCATGCCGAATTCCTTATTTACCATGCTGACGGAAAATTTATTATCACTCATAGTACTGGATTCCAGAGTGTTGGTATCGTACACGTAGTTTGCCTTATTGGACAGGAAAAATGCTATAATAACACCTACGATCAGAATAGGCGGTATAATGTAGCGGGTAGCCACACAGAATTTACCGACCGCCGTGATCTTCGGCACGAAGCTCTTGTGATGGGTGTTGTCGATGGCCTTGGAAAAGGTCAACAACAGTCCGGGCATCAGGAAGAATACGGCTACCATACTGAAAATAATGGATTTTGCCAGAATGATACCCATATCATAACCAATTCTAAACTGCATGAACATCATGGCTACCATACCGGAGATGGTGGTCAGGGAACTGGAGGAAATCTCCGGGATTGCCTTACTCAAAGCAACAATCACAGCCTCTCTGGCATCCTTGTCCTCATGTTCTTCCATAAAACGGTGAGCAAGAATGATAGCATAGTCTACTGCCAGACCTAACTGCAGTACCACCGCAATAGAGTTCGTTACAAAACTGATGGTTCCGAACCAGTAGTTCGTACCTTTATTCAAAATAGCTGCCACGATAAACGTGGTCAGATAAACCGGAATTTCCGCATAAGTCGTAGAGGTAAATAACAATACGGCTATGATAACCACTGCTGCCAACAACAGAATGACGATCATATCATTATTCAAGTCATCCGCGTCACGCTCTTCCTGACCGATATCGGAAGAATAGTAAACATCATAATCGGACAATGCATCCAATACCTCATCCAGATGCTGCTGTGTAGCTTCCGTGTCTGCTTCCTCATCAAAAGTGACAGACAATAAAGCCTCCATGTCATGATAATGATCCTCGGTGTCATCGAAATCCAACATGCTGACACCGTCCATCTCCTCCACCTGATCTGCCAGTTTCTGTGCCTCGTCAAACGTCACGTTACAGATCAGGATCCGGGCGGAGCCATACGTGGTAAATTCCGAATCCATCAGATCCAGTCCCCTTCTGGTCTCTGTTGTGTCCGGCAAATAAGTGGTCAGATCGTTATTGACCTTGACTCTGTTCATGGATAATACGCAAAATATGCATAAAACAATAAAGATCAGATAAAATCCTTTTCGTTTGTCTACAATGAGCGTGGCAAGTTTCATCATAAAGGAATTATCTTTTTTGTCTTTTTCTGCGTTGTCTGCCATAGTTCCCTCCTGCTTTTTCTCTCTTTGTACCCTTATTTATGTATTTGATTTTATACACCTCTAGTTTAAAATGTTTTTGAACATCTGTAAAGACTTACTACAAAGATGAGAAATTGTATTAATGTCATTTAATGAACTTGTGTTGATTTTCTGCCACATGCAAAATATAATAATGGGGAAGAAAAAGCAAGCTACAGATTTGTTGTGATTGTTTATTTTTAGACATTTTCGCGATGTTCGTCTATTATTTTAGAAAAAATTCAGATTTGTATTACATATAGGAAATGATTTCTTCTTTTCCCGGAAAGGCTGGTGGATTGTCTTATGGAAAAAATGGATCGCCGTGTGCGCAAGACAAGAGCTCTCTTATTACAGGGGCTGGTAAAAATGTTAGAAACCCATGATATTCAGGATATCTCCGTCAAGGAGCTGACTGAACTGGTGGATATTAACCGCGGAACCTTTTATCTGCATTATGATGATATCTACGATATGCTCCATAAAATCGAGGATGAAATGTTCCTGGAATTTAATGAAATCATGGAGCAGAAACCGGTCGTTACCAATTCTCTGGCCTCTCAGGGGCCGTTGTTGGAATTCTTCCATTTTCTGGACCGGCACAGAGATCTGGCCAAGGTCATGATCGGGCCTCATGGAGATCTGGCTTTCGTCAACCGTCTGAAGGATCAAATTGAAAAGCGCACTCTCCAAGTTCTGGAAAGTGCGCAATCCGATGCCAACTATAAATATCTCTGCTCCTTCATTATCACCGGCTGTGTCGGTGTCGTAGAGACCTGGCTGAAAGAATCCGATCCCCAGTCTCCGGAAGAAATGGCAGAGATTCTCGGTGCCATGCTCTTACGTCAGCTTAATTTTGCTCCGGGGCCTGCATAGGCTGTGTCGGCTCCGGCATACCTACGCTCAATGAAGTCACTGTCTCACCATCCAGGAAGAAGGATACGGTATCGCCTACCTGAAGTTCGTCCAGAGTGGCATCTTCTCCGTCAATCGTAATGATCGTATCGTCATTGGCTGTGATAGTCATAGTATCTCCGCTGAGAGTTAAGGTCATCTCATCCAGCATGTCTTTCTCAGGTTTCTGACCGTTCGGTGCTTCTCCGTTGGGCGCGCTGCCATTGCCATCAGGAGCCTGGCCATCCGGCTTTTCTCCGCTGGGTGCCTCACCGGTAGGAGCTTCACCATTGGGAGCTTCCGGCTTCTCTGCCAGTGCGATGGAGATCACATTGCCATCAATGGCAGTGATCTGGCCGAGATAAGATTCCACCTTCTCTTCACCGCTCTCCGTGCCCTCCGTCGTACTCTCCGGTGCGATCGTCTCCTTCTGTTCTGCTGATTCACTTGCTACGCTCTCCGTACCCGCAGATGTTGTTCCTCCGCATGCCGTAAATCCCGTCATCACCATAGCAGCTGTCAACACTGCACACATTACTTTTGTATTCACCTGGGGTAAATTCCATCTTCTCATATTCTCATTCCTCCTGTTCCATTAAAAATCTTGTGAACATTTCTTTCCCCTTATCTGCCTCTTATAATAAAAGACATCTGCGAAGGAATTGTGAGAAAAATGTGGTGATTCTGTGAACTTTTCAGGCATGACATCCATGTCATGTATGCAGTGTTGACAGTGTCAGATCATGTGTCGATTTTGCTGTTTTGTTGTAAATATTCAAGGAATGCGGTACAGCCTTCCAGAACATCCGCATAGGTTGTCCCAAAATCTCCCGTGTACCATGGATCCGAGATATCCCGTTCCGATCCCGCGTAGGAAAGCAGCTTCGCTACTTTCCCCTCCGGGTCTCCCCCGAATATCCGCAGCATGTTGCGGATATTCGCACCATCCATACCAATCAAATAATCATATTCCGCATAATCCGCTCTCGTCACCTGCCGGGCCCGCTTCCCCTCACAGGAGATCCCATGCCTCGCAAGTTCCGCCTTCGCCGGCGGATACACCGGATTCCCGATGCCGTTCCAGATTTCCTCTGTGCTGGTGGCCGCGGAGGCGATCTGGAAGCGGGCGGTGAGTCTGGCATCGGATACTAATTTTTTCATTACGAATTCCGCCATGGGGGAACGACAGATATTACCGTGGCAGATAAAGAGTACTTTTATCATTGTTGCATAACCTCGCATTTCTTAGTTTTTCTTGGTTTTTCGGGCTTTGTAAGCCTTTGTAAATTTTTGCTTTCTGGCATAACCTGGTTTATTTTCGCATAATATCGTCCGCAAAAGGTGTAAAATAAGGTGTATGTTTTTCTATTTTATACCTTGCTATTTTCAATTAAAAATCGTAATTACACAACCTGAATCCGGGCAACTTCTTCCCTGGCATCCTCAAGATTTACATGCGTATATGTATTCAGCGTTACGCTGATATCTGAGTGGCCCATCAAATATTGCAATGCTTTTGGATTCATTCCGGATTTTGCCATATTTGTGCAATAGGTGTGCCGGCATACATGCGGTGTAATGACAGGCATCTGTACTTTATAAGTATTATTATACTTCTGAATGATGTGTTGAAAATAATGCTCCCAGTGCAGGGAATAACAGATACTTTCATTTTTATCAAAGTATAAGAATCCACTTTTTCCATCTACCATAGGTTCTGCTTTGGGTGGGTTTCGTTTTTCTATTATTTTCCGAAAGCATTCCTCTACATCTGCAGTCATAGGTATCTTTCTCGTTCCGCTGGTTGTTTTAGTCTCTTGAATATAATATCCGATTTTTGATTTTTTCTGCAATTGATGATCGATGTTGATCGTATGCTCCTTAAAATCAATGTCAGAAATGGTCAAACCACAAAATTCCGAGATGCGAAGGCCGGTTTTAAATAATATGTAAATCCCCTCATAATACCTGCAAAAATGAGGATCCTCCTTCACAAACCGTAGGAACTTTCGTTCCTCAGCCCTGCTGATTGCCTCTCTTGTCACACTGTCATTCACAACCACTTCCATTAGCTGAAACTGAAATGAATTTTTCCTGATCAGATCATCATCCACTGCCAACTGAAATGCCGGACGAAGAACTCCTCGGATTGAATGGATGGAACTATAACTTTTCTTTTCTACCTGCTGAAGATGTATCAGCCAACATTTTGCATCCGAAATCCGAACCGTATCAATCCTTCTTTTTCCAAATGGATCTTTCTTCAATAAATTGATAACTGTTCCGTATCCTGCAACTGTAGTAGGTCTGACACCGGTTTTTGTTGATATATATTTTTCAACCAGTTCCAGTACCGTCATATTTCCGCCATTTGTTGCAATCTGCTCAAAATGGTCCGCCTGGATTTTCTTCTCCATCTCCCGAAGCGACAAAGTACGGCGCTTTCCTTTCGGAGTTGCATCGTTATGGTCTAAGCGCCAGCTATATACGCAGCGCTCCTTTCCCATCTCATCGACATACTTAAATCGATATCTGCCATCAGATAACTGTATTTCTCCATTGTGTAATATACGTCCTCTATGATCTCTCCTTTTTTCACTCATAATATTTTAGTCTCCTTCATCAAATGTTCATTTAACTTGGAAGACCGTCTCGGTTTATTCATTATACCACAAGACCTTTCCTTCGCTAAGATAAAATGAATATTATTTTCATTACTATTTCTTCTATTCTGTCACTTAAACTGTGCTGGCTGTATCCAGATAATCTTCAAACAATTTCCTTTTGAATCGAATATGAGAACCTACTTCCAAAATGAAATCCGCTCCCTCATTTTCACCTGCGATTTGTCTCAATCTCTTTTCTCCAATTCCGTAATATTCTGCTGCTTCGGATACATTTAAAGAATATTTCTCCCAAACAGGTATTGTTTTTTCTGTATGATTCATTCGCAGTCCTCCTCCCCTCTGTTTGTATTCAACAACGTTTTCGCTTTCTCCATTTTCATACTTGCAATCACTTCTCTCTTACTTGTGCCTCCAACATACATAGGCGTACACATTTCTAAAATACGGTCATAGATACGTCTTTTATCTAACATGGTCTCGTTTTTTATTTCTTTCAGCGGAAGATTGGTCGTAATGATCAAAGGTCGTCCTGAACGGATTCTTCGATCTATGACGCTAAAAATAATTCCTAACGCATATTCTGAATTTCGTTCCACTCCAAGATCATCAATAATCAAAAGCTGATAAGACGCCAATGCATTGATATATTCCGTTTTGTCTGCCAGTGGAAATATATCATCAATAATGGTATTGAAATTTGTCATCTTTACCATTACTTCTTGCTTAAGAAGTTCATTGGCAATGCACCCCGCAATAAAACTTTTCCCGGTACCAACCGGTCCCCAGAACAAACAGCCTATATGATTTCTTTTCATTTCCTCCCAGTTATCAACATATTTTTTTGCTCTATGCATTACCGTATCTGACATATCTGCATTCTCAAATGTCCACTCTTCCATTCTGCTCTCGTCAAAACAGATGCTCGTATTTCTGCTGACTAATTCCCGGTGCTCTTTGTCTTTAAAATATTTTTGTTCTTCTTCATACGCTTTTCTGTCACAGGCACATTGCCTGGAATGTTTCTTCATCCCCATAAATCCACCCTCAGGAAAAAATGCTTCTTTCGCTTCCCCACAGACTTTACAGTATTGCAAACCATCACTGCCTACACATACAGTATCTTCTTCTCTCATCACAAACTCTCTCCTTCCCCATAGCAATAATTTACTTCATGATATTTATTTCTTTTATATTTCTCAGTTACTTTACTAGGTGCCACATTTCCGACTCCTGCACAGCCATTTTTACGACCAGATGAAGGTTGCTTTTCCGACTCTGTTGCAACCATCTTTTCAACCGCCTTATTCTCAACCAGCTGTAAACCAATCTCATCAGATGGAATTTTTACATATAAATGATTGGGTTTTGAAAAACCACCAGATCTGCGAACCAATAGTCCCACATCATCTAATTCCTTCAATGCTGTTTTTACAGAAGATTTACATTTGCCGATTTGAGCAGACAATTCCTCTATCGGAAAAATCAGATAAACATTTCCATACTTGTCTATCCAGCTATTCTTTCTCGATATCCGTGCCCGGTCATACAAAATCATATAAAGAAATTTTGCAGTTTGGGAAATGCGCAGTTTGAGCAAAAACTTCGGAAACTGGAAGTACTGAAGCATCTGCTCTGACTCCTTCATGTATTCATATTTCATTCTTTTCTCGCCTCGTTTCTGTTTCTAATTGTTGTAAAAATCATTTTTATACCGGCTCAAAAATGTCCTTACACATATTCAAAAGATGAAGGGCATAAATACAGGTTCTTGATAAAAATTTTTTAAATTTTTCCTGTCCAAAATACCCTTACATAAAACGAAACGCTGAGAGGCATTTTTACAGCCCCCTAATGAAATTTTTTTAATTTTTTTGATTAATTGAATATTTGAAAACAAAAAAACACTCACCTATTCCAGGTGAATGCCTTATCAAAATTTCCTTATTTTGTTGTCTATGACGCTTATTCAGATATGCCTGCATATCTGCTAAAATGTAATTGCCAGCAATTATATTTTCACGTGGGTATGGGGACGTAATCCCCATCAAGTCTGCCACTCGTAAGTAATACAATATTGTCAAAATGACAATACTGTAATACACGGGTGGATCTTGCTCTGGTTGTAACGTATGAATTCATACAATAATAGGCCCAAATGGGCACTTTCACCATTTGAGCCTATATATTATATATGTCTTTCAAATGATAGCTTAAAAAATAGCTGTCTAGACGGTATGTTTTTAACGTAGAATTGATTTTATGGAAGACAAGGCATGGAATGCTTTGTACCTTTAATGGAAAAATTTAATGATATTTACCATGTACAAAAAAGAAACGGCAGATAAAAAACATCACACGAATCCTTATCGTGCTGTAAACTATATAAGAGATGAGAACGGAAATCCTATATGCCCTAATGGACGTAAATTTCTTTTCAAACGAAAACAACATGTAAGATATAAAAAATATGGACGTACAGAAGAAATCTATCCAAGCTTATTAAGTGTACCCTTTTTACATAAAACAGTGACGATTTTCAAAAAACATATATTAATGTAAAGAAACGCCAGAACCAGCATTTGTCGGAACTAGCGTTTCTTTAGCAGAGACTTATTTTACAGCCCCGTTTTTTGCTTATATTATTTTCCTCCGTTGGATTCCAATTTTGGAAAGAAGATGACTATCTTAAAGCCCTTTTCCCACGGGGAAGCAGCTTCCAGACAAAGGTTTAGATCGTCAGCCATCTTCTTAACCAGGTAAAGCCCTATACCGGTAGCTTTCTTTCTGCTGTCAGTAGAATCCCCGGTAAAGCCCTTTTGAAAAATATACGGCAGATCATATTTTTTTACACCGATGCCATTATCCTCAACTGAAAGGACATCTGCGATCTCCGAATGTATCATAGAGATTGTTAGCATGGGACTATCGCTGCTATATTTTATGGCATTGCTCACGATCTGTCCCAACATAAACTGAAGCCCTCTACGGTCTGTATAGACTGTTTCAGATTGCAGTTTATTGATAATTACAAACTGCTTTTCTTCCAGAAGTGGGGCATAGTCCTCCAGAACTTCCCCCAAGCAGTCATTCAAATTGATATCCTTAAACTGATAATCCTTTGTACTGCTCTTTAACCGGGCATAGTATAACATCTGAGTGACATCCTCCTGAAGCTGACTGCGGACATAATCCAGTTTTGCTTGCAGGGGAGGAGACATTTCGTTGCTCCGATTATCCAGGAGCATGGTCAACAACGATAGGGGCGTTTTCGCTTCATGTGCCCAGCCCTCCACATATTCTTCATAGTCCTGTAGGGCATCTGCCATACTGTTACTCTCAGTTTTGTGTTCCTGTAAAACTGATGCCAGAAGCCGGATAGATTCTCCTTCTTCCCGGCTGATGGCACTGAGCAGCCGTTCCTCGTTGCAGATGGTAGGATCACTGAGGAAATCCCGGAACAGCTCTCGGCGGGTGGTCTCCCGCTTGTTTAGTACAAACAGAATTGCTGAAAACAAAAGGAGGCTTGTCAGAACTACTAACCCACTCAAGGTTTGAAATGCCTGAATGTCAGAAATCCAAAGAATGATAGCACAAAAGCAATCCACGCCCAACAGCAACAGCAGCCAGGGGTAGTACCGTTCTATCATGCGCCAAAGCCGCTTCATGGAGCCACCCCCGTTTCCAGACGATAGCCCATCCCACGAACCGCAACGATTCGCTGCTTCATCTCAAGACCGGACATCGTCTTTTTCAGCCTGGTCAGATTAACCTGCAAGGCATTTTCGTCTATGTATTCCGTGGTTCCCCATAGTGCTATGCAAAGTTGCTCCGTCGTGACCAGAGCATCGCCGCCGGACAAAAGAGCAACCAACAGTTTTCCCTGATTTTTTGGAAGCACGACAGAGGTATTATGAATATAAAGCGTGTAGGTCTGCTGGTCTAACAGGAAATCTGGTCCCTCTATGAGATTGGTACGGCCTTCATACCTTTTGAGAATATTGGATACCCTGGCAAGAAGTCGATCTTTTCTGCACGGCTTCGTCAAATATTCATCAGCACCCAAGTGGAACGCTTGCAGTTCATCCTTTACCTGATCTCTGGAAGTCAGTATCAGGACGGGGATAGCGGTTTTATTCTTTAGTTCCTGGCAGATTTGAAAGCCACTGATCTCCGGCAAATTCAGGTCTAAGATCACAAGGTCAGGACGGAGGGCTGCCAGGAGCCGAGCGGCATCTTCCAACTCGGTGATTGCCTCCGCAAGATACCCGTCCTTTTGAAGCATATTGCAGAGTTCTTCCCGCATATAGACTTCATCTTCCACAACAGCAATTCTTTTCACGACAGCACCTCCTTCCAAATTATTCTTCTCTCTGCGGCTGCATCAGTGTCAGCAAATACCGATCACTGGAGCGCTTGACCACTCTCATATAAATATATTCTATCACGCAAAGCAGCAAAATCATAGCAGCAGATACAAACATCATTTCAGCCACTGTCCCACGGGTTCGGGACGAGAGTATCCCTGTAAATAACGCCCTGACTCCAAACAAACTGCTGACAGCCGCAACCAATACAGGAAGTCCCATAAACCAGGTAATTTGCTTTCCAGCAGACTGGCAAAGGGTTTCGTAAGTAGCTCCCAGGCGGATCAGAGTCTGGTATCTGCGCCCGGTTTTCTGCTGACTCATCAGGAACTGAACACCCACGATGGTGTTGGCAACTACCAGGAAAACAATCGCAAGATAGAGGGTAATATAACTGGATGCTATGGTGTAGAAAAGCTGACGACCCATATTCTGAAGATAGCTTTCATATTCAATGTCAGTTTCGTCCAGCTTCTCGTTCAAATCCAAATATGCAGTTATAAGGCTATTTCCATTCAGAGCTTGCTCACTGAGCACCGCATTGACATAGGTATCATACATTCCCTGACTATAATATAGGAATGCTTCATCCGGAAGAATCAATGCAAAGGACAAGGTTATAGAACGGTCCGTGACCAAATTCACAGACTGAACCTCTCCTGTAAGATGAATCGGACTACCATCCAGTTCCACCTTGGGATGCCCGGCCAATACTTGGTTCAGCATTGCGGTACGGCTTACCGTAGTAAACTCTGTATCAATATAGACAGCGGCCTCCTTTTCGCCTAATTGGAGAGCCGGATTGCCGGACAATTCCAACAAACGATTATAGTCCGATAAACAAATCAAATATGGGTATGTGGCATAACCAAGATTGTTCAGAAGGACATCCCGGTCTTCCGACTGGGGCAGGCTCCGAAGAGAGTCCATAACAGCGTCCATGCTGTAGGCATTATCATAATCTTCTGTGGTGCGAATACGCCCAACCCTCATTTCAAAAAGCTCTGAAAATTGATTTTCCAAACTGTTTTCTTTCAGGACTGCCTTTATATTCGGAAGAACCTGCGATGAATCTTCTGCAGTATGATCTTCAAAAGTATAGTCGATTACATGGCCAGAAGACAGGTTATTCGTTCCTGCAATTCCTACGCCCGCACCAAAACAACACAGCGCCGCCAGAATCAGCAGGGAGCTGATGGCCATGGAGTTTGACTGATGAATGACATTCTCCTGAATCTGCCGGAAGGTAAATACATGAAGCTGCTTATTTCCTTTTCCTTTCTTAACAATCAAAGCAATCAGCGCACGCATCCCATAGAAAAGCAGCATCGTACCAACTATGCCCAACAGCAAAGTCAGTCCCATCATACTTACCTTTGTCCATGCAATTCCCTGAATCGCCATGTAGTAAGCCACTGCCAACATCACACTTCCGCATATAGCAGCCAGTCCATAGATAACAGATGGCATTTGCTTTTTGGGGCGGTTCGTTGGCTGGGATAGCAAAGTACCGATCTCCTGGCGGCTGATTCGTCCACTCAAAATCAGAAGTGCCGTCAGCTTAATTGCCAGAAATCCTGCCAGCGTCCATTCAATCGCAGACCAGGATAAAGAAAACTGATGACCGATGATCCCCATGCCTACCAGCTTGGCGGTGACAAGACTGACAATTTCTGAAAGCACCACAGCCACAGGTAAGCCTATGAGCATGGCAAGAATACTGGTCAGGAAATCTTCCGCCAGAAGCATACCAAACAGTTTACTTCTACGCATCCCCAACATTAGATAAACACCAAACTCATGCCGTCTGCGCTCGAACTGATACTTGCAGGCAAAATAGATCAAAAAGAACAGAATACCGAGGGTCATCCCATAAAACGCAGGAATCAGAAGCAGGAGTTTGTCAACTGCGTCACTCTCCATTTTCTGCAAAAAGAGCATCACATCTTGAGTGGAGATGGAAAGAATCATGTAAAATGCAACAATAGAAATCACCAGGGAGCTGAAAAACAGACCGTTTTCCTTTCGGCTGCGGCGACTGTTCCGAAGAATGAGATTAGAGAACATTTGCGCTGCCCCCTCCCAGTTGCGCCATCACCTTCAGGATGCGCCCGTAGAACTCCTGCTGGCTTTCGTCTCCACGCCGAAGCTCATGAAAGATCACGCCATCCTGGATGAACAGGATGCGCTTACAGAAGCTGGCGGCATTGGAATCATGGGTTACCATCAGGATCGTAGCTTGTTCGTCACGATTCAGGCCGGACAGCTTCTCCATAAGACTTCTTGCGTTCTTAGAATCCAGCGCACCCGTCGGTTCATCGGCAAGGATCATTTGGGGATGTAAGATCAGAGCCCTTGCTGCCGCAACACGCTGACGCTGGCCACCGGACATCTTGGACGGAAACTTATCCAGAACATCAGAAATTTCCAGATAGTCAGCCAACTGCTTCAGCCGCTGGCTGCTTTCTGCTTCGGATACCCCATGCAAGGAAGTCGGGAGCAGGATGTTTTCCCTGCCAGTCAGGTTGTCCAGCAATTCAAAGTTCTGGAATAGATAACCAACTTTTTTGCCACGGTACTCGGCAAGAGCCTTTTCCTTGAGGGATTGCAGAGTATCTCCCTCCACCTGAATGCTTCCACCTGTAGGCTGAATCACAGTTGCAATACAGTTGAGAAGCGTGGATTTGCCGGAACCACTGCTTCCCATAATACCGAGAAACTCTCCCGGCATGACCTGAAAAGTGATTCCGTTCAGTGCTCTCGTCTGGTTTGGCAACGTCCCATAGACTTTGGTAAGATTTTCAATATTCAAAATTGGTTTCATGTGAATGCCTCCTATCCATTTCTGGGTAAATGATAGCACAGAAGCACAATAAATAACACTTACAGTCGCTGTAAGGATTCTGTTCCTGTTTTCAGAACAAGAATGACGCATCAAGCGGAATAAGTATATGTTTTGTAAAAACGTCGGGTGACAATGAAAAAATATGCTGGACTACCGGATTGGCTAACTTGCATTTCTTTGTCAATTCTGGTAACCGCTTCAAACATGGAAGTTTCTGTTCTTACTTTTATTATACTCAATCAATAAAATCAACACGGTTCAGCAAATTTTAATTATTTCCAATATGACAAAATTGCTTCCTGTTATATTTATCTATTTCTTTATTTCTCTATTATTCCGATCCGGTCTTCCAAAGGTATAAATAAGGTGTAAATTATTCGTCAATCATCAAAAAATCCTTTAAAGCCTAGGCTTTCACAGCATCCATTAAACACTGCCGTGGCAAACAAATAATACTTTAATCATCTTTTTATATCTCCATTTAAATCTTGTATTTCTTCTCAAACGCTTGATATTTCAGGGTTTTCCGACTTTTGAGTTTTCCTTTCTTTTCAAGGTATCTTCTCAAATCTTCTCGTATTTTCTTGTGTTTTTCCCTGCAATCTTGGTAAATCCGTTGGTAAAGCAAGCGTCCTTACCAACGGGCTTTTTTAACTATTCGCTATCCGATATACTTCTTCCTTTGCATCATCAAAATTCACATGGGTGTAAGTGTTCAAGGTTACACTGATGTCTGCGTGACCCATGATATACTGCAAGGTTTTCGGATTCATCCCGGATTTTGCCATATTAGAGCAAAAGGTGTGCCTGCATACATGAGGGGTAACTTTCGGCATCTGGATACGGTAAATCCTGTTGTATTTCTGAATGATATGCTCCATGTACTTCTCCCAGTGAAGGGCAACCATCGGCATATCGTTTTTATCCAAAAATAAAAATCCAGCGTATCCTTCCACCATCGGTTCAACTTTTGGTGTCTTTCGGTTGGCAATAATTCTGCGAAAACACGCTGCGACAGCTTCCGTCATCGGCACATAGCGAATACCTTTGTCAGTTTTTGGTTCTTCAATTACATACTGCATCTGTGCAGTACGCTGTAACTGATGGTCTACCTTAATACGCATTTCTCCAAACTCAATCTCCGAAATCGTCAGCCCGCAGAACTCTGAGATACGAAGCCCTGTGTGAAAAAGAATATAGATTGCATCATAGTATCTGCTGAAATGCTTATCCTCCTGAATAAACTTCAGCAAATCTCTCTGCTGCTTTCGGGTAATCGCTTCTCTGGTAACAGAATCATTGACAATGACGGATGCAAGCTCAAATTCAAATGGATTTTTACGAAGCAGGTCATCATCGACTGCCATCTGAAATACCGGTCTTAGAACTCCCCGGATAGAATGAATGGAACTGTATCCCCGTCCATCAATCTGCTGGAGCTTAATCAACCATGCCTTTGCATCTGACAAACGCACCTTATCAATTCGCAGATTCCCAAAACTCTCTTTTTTCAGCATATTGATGACTGTTTTATGTCCGGCAACCGTATTGTGACGAACTCCTGTTTTCAATGAAACATACTTTTCTACCAGTTCCAAAACAGTATAGTTGCCTCCGTTGGTTACGATACGGTCAAACAAATCCGCTTCAATCTGTTTTTCTTTCTCACGCAGGGAAGGCTCCCGCTTCTTCCCTTTTGGCATTGGGTCATTCTTGTCCAAACGCCAACTGTATACATTTTTCTCTTTTCCGTCCTCATCAATATAGCGGAACCGATACCTCCCATCTTTACGCTGGTACTCGCCCTCTCGCAAAATCCGATTACGGTTATCTCGTCTTTTCTCACTCATCGTGAACTCTCCTTTCAAAAAAGAGAGCCAGACTTGCGCTCTTATCATAGCACAAATCCAGCTCTCCGCATAGTTATATCATGTGAAATCGGTAAATCTGTCAGCTCTGTTTACACAGCAGTAGCCTGATCCAGATACCTCTCAAATTTCTCACGCTTAATGAGGGCACGATTGCCGTTCATCACATAAAAATCCTCATTGGGATGTGTGTCAATAAGCGTTCTCAATTTTCCTTCGCCGATATGATAATATCTGGCTGCTTCCTCAATGGTAAGCGTATATCTACGCCACACCGGAACATCCGAGTAATTTTTTCCTTCAATATTCATCTTATTATTCGCCATAGGCAGTTATCCTCCATACATGAAAATAGCCAGACAGAGGGTGTCGGCAACGAAGTCCGGCAACGGGCTTCAAAAGACCTTGCAAACAATCTCAATCTGGCGATGGTTACTATTTATACTTTTCTTTTATTTTTCTGTTGTTTTGGTTGT
>ENA-OYZH01000111-OYZH01000111.1-human-gut-metagenome-genome-assembly--contig:-NODE-111-length-20431-cov-6.905428_pt1 | contig 20431 bp, 12 predicted proteins | sample MGYA00244072_ERZ653468 | MGnify/ENA primary metagenome ERZ653468 (study PRJEB26926, sample SAMN06165161) | human gut metagenome | biome: ENVO:00009003; feature: ENVO:2100002; material: ENVO:00002003...
CTTCAGAGGCCGATGAATATAACTTCATAAGCCGATGAAGTTAACTTCGTAGGCCTCTGAAGTTATATTCATCAGCTAATGAAGTCAACATACTTTTTTCGGGCAAAAATAGTCGTAAATAGCAAGAGGCAGCAGAGGTAGATGAAATCCTGGATTAAAGTCCGTTTTTCTCCTTTGCCAGGCGCAGGTATTCCGACGGATTCAGACCCGTATGCTTCTTGAAAGTGGTGGCAAAATTGGATCGCGACTTAAACCCGAGATCCCTTGCGATGCTCTCGATGGTATAGCTTCCATAGCGTTGCGGATCGTTGAAGCGGCGGCAAGCCTCACGGATGCGGTAGCGTCCGAGCAGCGTGTTGAAGTTGCACTCAAAGGTCTCGTTGATGACCTGCGACACATACTTTTGTCCCGTACTGATGTTTTGCGCCAGTTTTTCGACCGTGAAGTCGGGCTGTATGATGACTTCGGTCTGTTCCATGACCTGCTGCACGAGTTGTGCGATACGGTCTTTGTCCGCATCGGAGAGCGTACTGTGGTGGTATTTGGAAGAAGCCGTAGCTGCATTGTTCTCCTCCACGGCGGGTGCAGAGACTGTCTTTCGCTGTTTTCCTGCCATTTCATCGCTCTTCAGCACCTCCAAGCTTCGGTGGTAGAGAGCGAGGTTGCGGCGGCGCAACTCCCGGTTCTCGCGCATCACGACGAGCAGGATGATGACGAAGAAGAGCGTGGTCAGTACGGCCACGATGAGCCAGATGCGGTGCTGCGTCTGACGCTCTTTCATACCGTCCATCTCCTGGTTGAGCTCGATCACCTTCTCGTTGAGACCCATATTAAATACGTTGGATGGCAGCGAGTATGCCTTCAGTGAGTCGTTGATCTGGTAGTATCGGTACATGCTGCGGTCGTAGTCGGCCTTGCGCCCCATGTCCTCATAGAAGATGGCGTAGGTCTGATAGACGCTCTGCATGCCGTCGCCAATCTTGTATTTGACATAGAGTTTCTCCGCCTCCGCCACGAGGGCCAGTCCTTGGTCGAAGTGGTGCAAGAGTCGTTGCACCTCCGCGGCCTCCACAAATGCCAATGCGCGGCGGCGGCAGTTGCGCTCCGTATCGGGCACGATGTCGATGAGCCGGCCGTAGGCCTCGGCAGCCTTCTGAAGCTGTCCCGCTATCTTCAGTCTTGTGCCTTCGTAGAGGGTGATGTTATACTTGTAGTGCTCCGTGTTGCGCTTCGTGTGTGCCTTGCGGTACAGGTCCCACTCCTTCTTCGTGTTGGCAAACTCTCCCACCACATCGGCGAGCGTCGTCATGTTGGTGAAGGCCATGTCGGCGGTGGTCATGTCCTTCTTCGCCAGGGCCAGGCGCACACCCTTCCGGTAGCAGTCCAGAGCCTTGCTGTAGAGTTTCCACTGTCTTCCCTGTCCTGCCACAAGCTGGTACATGGATCCGAGGTTGAAGTAGAGTGCGGCACTCGTCTCGCCCAGTTCTTTCGAGATGGTGTGGGCGCGGAGCAGGTTCTCGTAAGCCTTGGGATAGTTGAGGTAGGTGAAGCTGTAGATGAAGTAGTTCATGTTCAGTGCCTCCACCACCTCTCTCTTCTCCTCTGCACTCATGTTGGGCGTGTAGCGTCCTGCCACGATGGTGAAGAAGAGCAGTGCCGAGTCGGGCTTGTTCTTCCTGAGGCGGTAGTCCTTACCGATGCGTATCAGCTCCTCGGAGGGTCGCGACATATATTTTTGGTAGAAGTCGGAGCGTCCGCCCTTGGCTGCATGCGCCATCTGGGCACCCGCAGCGAGGGTCATAAGTATGACAAAAAGCATCCGTATGGAACGGATACGGTAGTTGATCATTTTTTGAATTTTCATTGATAACAAACTGGGTTGTCCCCCCGTTGGGGGCGAAACGGAGGCCGACGAGTGCGCAAGGCGTGTCCGAAAGACCATGTTTCGGATGCAAAAGTAATATTTTCTGCGCAAAAACCTAACAAAAATAGTAAAAAAATGAACACCGACGCTTCATTTTTTCTTCTAGTTCCTCCTAATCCGCCACATTTTTAGCGGTTATTCTTTGCCGTGGATGGATCGCAACAATCATAGGCGATCCTCCTCAACCCTATCAACGAAGAAAAAGTGGCGGCCTACAGTCCCATGCGCTCAAGCACGCGGTTGACGTAGTTTTGTGTTTTGCGGATGCTGTATCCGATGCCACCTTTCCAGATTCGGATGGCGCGCTCGATGGAGTTGGACGGGTTGTGGTGCGACTGGATGATGGCGAACATCTCGCGCGACTTCTCCGCGTTGTAGCGGTCCTTGAGGGTGTAGCGTTTGCTCTCTCCGCGCGCCTTGAGGATGTTGTTGCATTCGCGGACCAGCACCGGTGAGATCTGCAGCAGGCCCACATACTGTCCGTTTACGGCGCGGGCGTTGCCCTTGCTCTCGAAATGGGCGATGGCATCGATGAGCTTGTTCCAGTCAAATCCGTTTCCATCGCCCGCTGTCTCCGTTACCTCGGCGGGTAGTGCTTGCTCCGTCGTGGCAGCATGGCCGAAGACGGGCAGCGCAATGAGGGCGAGCGTGATGATGACTTGATAGACAATGCTCTCTAATTTGGTCTCTTTTCTGTATTGCTTCATAAAATAAGGTTTTGAAACTTGGCCGAAAACCCGACAAAAGGGGGTGTCCACCATAGCGCGTTTCTATCCAGGAAAACCGCTCCTGCAGCGCCTTTGTTTCACGTTCGTGGTGCAAAGGTAGTAAAAAATAGGGCTGAAAACCAGTCCGTTAATATTTCTTCACATTCTGCAAAAAACCGTTCCCCTACCCTAAAATCGCCCCGAATCCCCCATGTAACGGGAGATTGTGTGCGCAGACACTCAAACAATCTTTTAGGACAATTTAGGAAAATAACCACCGATTTTCGTCGCACTTTTTCACATAAAATCCCTCTTGCGTCTCAAAACCACCTATTCCAACAGTCATTGGATCCTTGCAAACCAGCCTCGGACTATATTCACGAATTAAGTAGATGTTTTCACGATGGGAAAGCTATTATGCGTTCGTTCACGAAGGAAAGCGCGTGGTTCACGAAAAGCAGAATGGGATGATAGATTTGGCAGTAAGAATTTCTCTATTTTTGCAGTGGGACGGAGTTACTTCCTTACCAAAACGAACATTAACAACTAGGAGATACTACCATCTAGTAGATACTAACAAACAAACAACGTAAACGAAATGGAACACAAAAGCAATATGTGTCTCATCCTCTGTGGTGAGATTTATATGCTCAATCTTGATGATGCTTTGCTGTTTGAGGCTGATGACCACTACACGGAAATACACAATCTGTATGGCAACAAGATCATGGTGCCCTTCTGCCTCGGGGAGATAGAACGGGAGATTCGGACGAGGTTTCCAGACCACAACAATTTGGTCAGGATGGGCCGGAAATACATCATCAATAAGAACCGGGTCTTCCACATGAATGCCCTCAAGCAGACGGTGTCGCTCTACGGCTCCAATGGGCAGGTGGTCGTACTCAATGTATCGAAACCAGCGCTCAAAAGCTTGATGCAGGACGCGCGTAGCTCTTATGCGACGCTGCCGTCGGATGAGCCCGACGACCCTGACCTCGATCCTGACGAAGGAAAGGGGTGTGGATTTACCCCCCCCATCCGTGGATTGAATGGACATTTCCCATAGTGTGAGATGTGGGACACCCTTTGTGGCGTATTTTCATTCACGAAAAAAACACGATGGTTCACGAAAAGGACCATTGCGGTTTCGCATGACTCCATGGATTATGTATAATTTTGTACACGATTGCACTGACAAAAAGTGGTCTATCAACGTCTCTTTACCTTATTATATATTAGGGAAGAACAGCTGAAAAGAAAATAATTAATTTGTACAATTAAATAAGATTATGAGAAAAGATGTACTGATTTCTCTCCTCGCCATTACAGGCGCCCCCGTTGCAGCATTGGCCGACGCCGATGTTGTGATCGACAAGACTGCATGGACAGGAGATGATTTGACCGTATCGGAAGACGGTTCCGTGACCGTCTCCACAGGAAAGGAAGTTTCCATCGAGAAAGAACTGGCTCCTGGCGAGTATAAGCTGCAGGATGCCCCCGAGTTGTTTACCGACAATGCCAAGATTGTCGCTGTCTATAAGGGCAAGGAGTATGCCCCCGGCGTCGCTTTTACTATCGATGGTGATGCGCCAGCGAAAGTAAAAGTCAAGGTTCGTGCCGTGACCCCGGGCGAATTCAAGTTCTCCGGTGTCAAGTTTATCTTGATCTTCGACTTCGCTGCTCCGGTGAAGGAGCTCAGTGCGCAGCTCGGCGAAATCGTCAGCGGTACCAGCGAATACTTCCGTACAACCGATGCTTGGAAGAAGGGCAATGACGAAAAGCCCAGCCTGGAGATGCAGGTGGCCGACTATGCCAGCCAGCTTGACATCATTGAGAAGGGTGATTATGAAGTCTATGTGAAGAACCACCTTTGGCAGGGAAAGAACAGCCCCGAGCTTCGTGCACTGACCGATGGTATTGCTGCCCTGGCCAAGGTCGTAGAAAAAGCCAACGACAACGAGAATGCCTACTTTAGTGCACAGAACGCCTACGAGGCTGCTGAATATCAGTTTAGAAGTTTCTCTTCGACGTGGTATACTGTAGCCGAAGAAATCCGAGCTACCTATCAGGCAGACTACAACAAGATACAGCAAAGCATCAACGACTTTAAAGCGCTGGCACGGGAGAAGTACGACGCTGGTGAGGCCAAGGAACTGAAAACGGCTGAGTTTACGGAAAACTTCAACCGCATGTTGAATGAGTTGGAGGCCAACATTGGTGTTTCTGATGCCGCTTGGATCAATATCTATGCCGTCTATCAGGACGGTCTGCGTGTCTTCAACGCCGCTCAGGAGGAGATACACACCCAGATGCCGGACGACGGCAACTATGCCGACTGGAACGCAGAGGCCCTCAACGCCATGCGCTCAGCGTGGAAGAAGGTGAGCGACCTGTACAAGACTATCGATGCCGACAAGACGAAGGCTTCTAAGCTGGAGGAGAACTTCCGCACGCTGAAGGAAGCACAGGTGGTGGTCATCAATGCCACGAAGAACGAGTATCTCGCCAAGCATGCCGATGCCGAAGCCAAGTATGCTGCTGCCAACCAGCTCCTTGCCGATCTGGAGGACGACTTCCAGTATCTGGAGAAGAGCGAGGATGTGAACCAGAAGTATGCCAACCGCGTCAAGGAGATCCGTACCGCTATCAATGCCCTCAAGGACAAGGTGGACAAGGACTACAAGGCACCCCACAATATCCGCACGGCCAGCTATGATGCCGACCGCGATGCCATCCTGGCCAAGATCAGCAGCTTGCGTAGCGATGCTGGTGCCATTATTCAGAACTACGAGAACTATCAGAAGTTGCTCAAGGCGCTGGGCACTGAGACGGGCTTGCAGAAGAAGCTCGACGACGCCAAGGCTGCTGTGGCCAAGATGAAGCCAGCCGTCGAGGGCGATACGTATGATGTGGCTGCCCACTTCCAGAAGACGGCTGGCGGCCTGCAGAAGACCATCGACGAGATTAAGGCCGCCGTTGAGAAGGGCTATCAGGAGAAGACACTGACCGAGACGGTGCGCGGGGGCTTCCAGAGTCAGATAGACGCTGCTGCTATGGCCGTCGTCAAATATCAGGAGGACGCCACGGCTGCTATGGCCCGCTACGATGTGGTGAACACCGCCATCAAGGACTACAAGGACGCACTGGCCACGCTGCGTGCGACCGTCGGTACGAAGACGCTCGTCGTTGCCACTCCGGCCACGGAAGTGACAGGCAAGACCTACGGAGAGCGCATCACTCAGCTCCAGACAGAGATCGACCGTGTGGCAGGCTACTTTAGTGCCGCCAAGAAGAAGCTCGATGCCGACCTTCTTGCCGCTTTGCTGGACGTGCAACTCAAGGAGACCATCCTTACCGATGCCCAGGCCCTCAATGCTGCCTTCGCCAATGACAAGGTCAATTCCGACAAGACTGCCAAGATAGAGGCTGCAAAGGCGATGTATGATGCCGCCAGCAATGTCGTCAATGCCATCAAGGCCGACATCGACAAGTACAAGGGCGTGCCCTATACATATTATGGTGTGACGTGGACGGAGGACAACCTCGGACTGAAGTATGACGAGTTGCTCCAGGAGCTCAACGAGATCGAGGCCAAAACCAACACGCAGAAGGCCAAGATCCAGGCTGTAGCAGCCACCAAGGACGATATCACCGAGGACAACGCAGTAGAGGCTATGTCCTTGTTGAGCGTCATTAAGGGTGACGTTGATGCTATCAACGACGCACTGAGCGACTTGCTGACGCGCGTGGACGCCCAGAAAGATCATGTCAATGCGGAGAAGCAAGCTTATACCGACTTCATCGGAAATCAGTATTATTATTACCCGAAGGGTGCTGAGCTGGTCAGCCGTACGCTGAAGGAGGCAAAGGACGCATTTGTTATTCCCGGCGAGAGCATCGACCCACAGATCCAGGCTACGACCACCAAGCTCGACGCACTCAAGGCGGAGGCTGCTACGGCGCGCGCCAAGGAGATCCTCCAGGAATCATGCAAGGATAGCTATGATGCCGAGGGCCATGTCGTCAAGGGCATCACCAGTCGTCTCAACGACTTGCAGCAGGAAGCCAATGCGCTCAAGAAACTGGCCACCGACTCCACGGCCAACTATGATGCCTACCAGGAGCTGAAGCGCAACATTGCCGAGCAGGGTATAATGATTTGGTGCGGGTATGATTATTATGGCAGAGATAAAATGGACTACTGTTATGGTTTCGCCAATGCTTTCAATGCGGCCTGGAAGTATGTCAACCGATTTACGGATGGTACCAACGCAGCCTATTACCTCGGCCTGCTCTCCTATCCCGACGGCGTGCACTTCAAGGAGCGCGAGGCTATAAGGCAGGCCATCGAGGATGCCTACAAGGCAGGTAAGGCCTGGACAGGAACTTTAAAGTATAATAGCTACACATATAAGTATGAGCCGGTGCTCAATACGGGGATTGTCAGACGCATGACGGATCTTTCCAACGTGCTCCAGATGCTTCCCAAGCAGGCTTATAACGACCACACCAACTATATAACCCAGGTGGATGAACTCAATAAGAGACAGGCACTTTGGGATGAGGTGAACGGTTTGTTCAACGCTTCCGATCTCCGTCCTGAGACGCTGAAGCCCTATCTCAGTCAGCTCGGCGACCTCCTGAAGCGCATCAAGGAGCAGAAGGCGCTGGTGGAGAAGTACTATGCCGAGGGTCTGACCACTACCAACAACTCGATGGTCATCAAGGCTTACCGTTCCATCAAGCTCGAACTCGACGGCTTGAAGGCCTTCATCGAGGGCAATAGCGAATACAACGCTGCCATCGCTGGAGACAACCTCACCCGTTACAATACCTTCTGTGAGAAGGTGCAAGAGACGGAGAACAAGTATGGTGAGGGTACGGCCCAGATTGCTGGCTACCAGAATATTTCTACCGAGGAGCTCAAGGAACTGGTCAATGTGGAGAGCATCATCGCTGCCCAGGAGAACATCTATAAGTATGCTGTCCTCATCAAGAACTTGAAGGACGATGCCGCTGACACCTACGCGGAGACCACGTCGCCAGCTCTTTGGGATATCGCCGAGGCCAACGCCAAGAAGGCTCAGGAGTACACGGATCAGATCGAGGCTTACAAGAAGGATCTCGACTTGGCAGTCAATACGGCCGTGAGAGCCAAGCTGGAGGAGATGTTGGCCAACCTCAACGACAACCAGCTCGCTCCTGCCAAGGAGAAGGTGGCTTCCTACGACAAGAACGTGCGCGACAATGCCTTTGCGAACGTGCAGGAGTTCTACGACAGAGTCAGTGCCGACGACTACAAGAAGTCGCAGTTGCTCGTGAGCAACCTCGATAACGACTGGAGCTTCTTTGGCATGGTGCCCAACTTGCTCGTCGCAGACCTGGAGCAGGCTGCACAGAACGAGTGGAAAGCCCTTTACGAGGGTGTCTATGTCGGTGTGGACGGCACGCTGACAGAGGGCGACGACCGCTATGCTGGTGCCAAGGCCGACAACGAGAAGTGGCTTGCCGCCCTGGAAGGCTTCGCCTATGAGGGCAAGGATGACGATCTCAAGTCTTACAAGGACCGCGTCGCCAAATACCTCACTCCGGCCACGGAATTGGCTGCCAAGGCTGCCGATGGCACGTTCACGGGCAAGATCGCTGATCTGCAGCGCTATATCAATGCGTTCTACGCAGAGGCTGGTGCTGTCTATATCAGCGCCAAGGCCAAGGCCGACGCATACGATGCCAATATCAAGAACTTCGACCAGCTGACCATCGACTACAATACCGTCACGGAGCGCATCAAGGCTGCGCAGGACTATTATGGTGCATTCAATGTGGCAAGCAGCCGTATCGAGGCCAACATCGCTTCAGCATTTAATCAGGTGAAGCGTTGGCAGGCTGACCTCACACGCCAGAACGCTTCGCAGGAGATGAGCAAGCGCGTCTATGGACTGACCATCGGTGAGGACAAGCAGTGGTACGACTGCCATAGCATCAAGATTCTCAGCATCGACGGCATCTATAATGCAGCCAACCTGGCCGAGGTCGATGCAATCAAGGCCGACATTGTTGCCATCGAGACCCAGAAGCGCGAGGCTTTGGACAACCTCACGGGAACGGCGGCTGACGAGGTCAAGGCATACTATGACGAGCACTGCAAGAACCTCGCCAAGGAACTTGACGATCTGCTCAAGGAGTTTGTCGAAAACGCTACCCCGGCAGAGGCGAAGAAAGACGCTGGCTTGCTGGCATTGGAGAAGAAGGTGGCGCAGGCTCGCATGGGGCTCATCAAACTCGTGAATGCCGAACTGATCGAGGGTGTAGCCAGCAGCTTGGGTACACTGGTTTCGCAGGCTGAGTCGGCATACGACGATGTCAACACTACCTACGATGGAGTATATACGCCCGTGAAGGTGGAGTACAAGTCTGCATTGGACGCTTGCCGCGAGGAACTCGATGGCGTGAAAAACCTCATCACCTCTTATGGCGACGAGATTGTGACCTACAAGACGAAGATCATCCACATCCTCAATGTGTTGATAGACCGCATGGGTGCTACCCGCATGGATATCATCGAGGCCAACAAGCCCTATGTTGCCCACGCCAAGGCAATGAAGGACCTTCAGAATGCCTATGACGCTCTGGTGGCTGAGCAGACCAGGGTGAAGGAGCTGATAGCGTCTTACCAGCATGCTTCCAAAGTGCGTGAACTCTCAGAATGGCAAGGATTAGGGGAGATGTTCTATTTTGAGGGCGGCAAGTCCTACATGGAGAACTATGAGAAGCTGTTCTTCAATGTGGCCAGTGAGAAGGCCGAGGAGGTCAGCGACGTCCTTGAGCAGGCTGCCAAGACGCTGGAGGAAGGCCCTGTGTCGGCCATTCTGACCGATAGCCAGGTGGAGTCGTACAAGGACGGTTGCCTTGACGAGGCCTATGCGAAGCTTGCAGTGGTAGAGGCGTTTGGAGCTTGGAAAGAGACACAAAGCGTGTATCAGTCCAAAGTTTACACCGCTCGCTACGACATGGAGAAGTCGTTCAATAAATCTGGAACAAACATCTATGACGAGGACAATACGCTGTGGGAACAGTTTAACAACTTGGAGCGCGCTTGTCAAAACTTCGACAATTATCGCAACTTCGTTGACATTTACCGTATTCTTCCCACGAAGGACATCAACGGAAATGCATGGCTGAATCCTGATGGTAGCGAGGCTGGGCAAAAGGAGATCAACTATTCGAAGGACGAGGAGTATGGCGTGAAGTTGGTCGCTGCTACGTCTGAGTCTTTGGTCGAGTCGATGAATGCTCTCAGAACTTCCATCGAGGAGAACACGTATGTGCTCGGCGACGTCACCGAGGACGGCGTTGTCCTGACCGACGACTACCTCGCCGTGCTCAACGCTTTGCTCGATCCGGAGACCCTGGAGGGTGGCAAGGTATTTGCTGCTGCCGACGTCAACCGCGACGGCAAGATCTCCATCGCCGATGTGACCCTCATTGCGGCCAAGGTAACCAATGGTCTCTGGCCGTCGCTGGGTGGCACTCTGAACGCTCCGATGGTGGGATCCGAAAACCTCACCGTCTCGGCAGAAGACAACAACGGCGTACAGCGCATCGCCATCAATCTCGAAAACCGCAAGGACTATGTGGCTTGCCAGATGGACATCATCCTGCCCGCAGGCATGACGGTGGTGGGTGAGAGCGTGGGCAACCGTGCCAACGGTCACGCACTCTACTCCAAGGACATCGACGGCGTACACCGCGTGGTCATCTCTACGATAGAGAACAACTGCTTCACCAATGGTTCCGCCATCCTCTACCTCGACGTGCAGGGCGGCAGCATCGACAAGGTGGCGCTCGACAAGGTTATCTTTGCCGAGGCCAACGGCCGTGAGACGACGATCACGGGCAGCGATGCGACCGGCATCAGCGGCATGGAGGCCGAGGGCAGCCTGAAGCAGAAGATCTATACTGTGGGCGGTCAGTTGCTGGATAAGGTGAAGCAGGGCATCAACATTGTCCGCAACGCCAACGGCAAGACCCAGAAGGTTACTGGTAAATAATCATATACATCGGTAATTTTTTCTCAATTACGAAGGCGTGGTTGCCACGTATGTGACAGCCGCGCCTATTTTTGATAACAACAACGACAACATACATCTTCTAAACGTAAATAGTTATGTTTAAGATTACAACAAGTTTCAAAAGAATGGCCTTGATGATGGTCTTGGCCATAAGCGGGACGCTCTCTGTCCTTGCTGGCAACCGACTTGTGCTCAACGACGGTGGTCCTATTGCCATCAAGCCGGGCGAGACGAAAGAGATCACTGTGAACCTCGTCAATGACGAGGTGATCTATGCCATGCAGTTTGATATGGACTTCACTTCCCCGCAGGTCGAGATTGTACCGGGTAGCTTCAAAATCAACGAGGAGCGCATAGACCGTGAATGCTTCATTGCTACGATGATCCAGCAGCCTGATGCGAAGTGGCGCATTGCCCTCCTTACCAAGGACTTCACGCCTATAGAGGGATCTGAGGGTGCGCTGGGTACGTTCAAAATTCGTGCTACGTCCAACTTCTCTTCTGCTGATGATGCACAGATCAGGTTCTCCACTTGCAGTGGAGGCAACCGCCAGGGCAAGAAGGTGCTTATCGATTGTCCCACCTATCAGGCTATCACGCCGATGGTGGGAAGTCTTAGCATGGGCGAGCAGGCGTTCTCCATCAAGCCAGGCGGCACCCACAAGGTGGACGTCGTGCTGAAGAACGATATTTATTTCTGTGGCCTTCAGGCCGACATCACGCTGCCCGAGGGTTTGCATGTCGAGAAGAAGAGCAACGGGAAAATGATTTTCCAGTATAGTGAGCGCTTGTCAAGCAATTTCGCCATCTCTTCCATTGAGAAGAATGGCATCGTGCGCGTCGCACTCTCTTCTTTGCCTATCGACAAGATCCAGCCTTACAAGGATGGCGACGGCGTGATCTTCTCGTTCAATGTCGTGGCCGACCCGGACTTTGCGACAAACGAGACCTCAGCCATCGTGTTCTCCAATGTACTCGCTGCCAATGAGACGACGGAGTACTCACTCGACATCACGGACGCCCATGTCTCTGTGACGAGTCTCAAGGCCATCAACGAGGCTGCCTATGCGCGCCTCACCGAGGAGGTGGCTGCCCTGCAGAAGGCCCTCGACGACGCCAAGGCGAAGGTGGCCGAGGAGTGCCCGGATGTGGCCGGAAACTACGCTGAGACTGTGGAGACCATTCAGAGCTTGATCAATGCCATCCAGTCAGACCTTGACGCCAAGAACGCCGACTGTGCACTCACGGAGACTTCTACGCTGGACGCCGAGGCCGTGAAGGGTGTCAATGAGGCCATCGCCAAATATTTGGAGGAAGCTGCTGCCGCCCAGGCAGAGCATCTGAAGAAACTGGCTAACGAGGCCGCTTATGTCCGTTTGACCGAGGAGGTAGCTGCTGTACAGGCTCGTTTTGACGAGGTGAAGGCCATCATCGAGAAGGACTATGCCAATGTAGCCGCACAGTTTGTTGATACTGAGGCCGCTATCCAGGGCGATATCGACCAGAAGAAGGCAGAGCTGCAGGCTCAGTATGAGGCCGTGAAACTCAACGAGAATAGCACCATCGACTTGGAGGCCATCAAGGCTGCTGTCGAGCAGCTTCTCGCCGATGCGAAGGATGCCAATGCGAAGCTCGTAGCCAATGAGGCCGCCTATGTGCGTTTGACAGAGGATATTGCCGCCGTGCAGGCTCGTTTTGACGAGGTGAAGGCCATCATCGAGACGGACTATGCCAATGTAGCCGCACAGTTTGTTGATACTGAGGCCGCTATCCAGGGCGATATCGACCAGAAGAAGGCAGAGCTGCAGGCTCAGTATGAGGCCGTGAAACTCAACGAGAATAGCACCATCGACTTGGAGGCCATCAAGGCTGCTGTCGAGCAGCTTCTCGCCGATGCGAAGGATGCCAATGCGAAGCTCGTAGCCAATGAGGCCGCCTATGTGCGTTTGACAGAGGATATTGCCGCCGTGCAGGCTCGTTTTGACGAGGTGAAGGCCATCATCGAGACGGACTATGCCAATGTAGCCGCACAGTTTGTTGATACTGAGGCCGCTATCCAGGGTGATATCGACCAGAAGAAGGCAGAGCTGCAGGCTCAGTATGAGGCCGTGTCGCTCGACGAGAATAGCACCATCGACCTGGAGGCCATCAAGGCTGCTGTCGAGCAGCTCCTCGCTGATGCAAAGGTCGCCGATGCGAAGCTCGTAGCCAATGAGGCTGCCTATGTGCGCCTGAGCGACGAGATTGCCGCCGTGCAGGCTCGCCTTGACGAGGTGAAGGCCACCATTGAGAAGGACTATGCCAATGTAGCCGCACAGTTTGTCGGTGTGGAGTCCAGCATCCAGTATGACATCAACAAGAAGAAGGATGAGCTGAAGGCTCTGTATGAGGCTGTGGAACTCGACGAGAATAGCACCATCGACCTGGAGACTATCAAGACTGCTATCGAGCAGCTGCTCGCTGATGCCAAGGCTGCGGCAGAGGCTAACAGCATCGGTTCCATCCAGAGGCTGATGAGCGAGGGCGCAACGTTCTATACGCTCGGCGGCCAAAAGGTCGAGGCTCCTTGCAAGGGCAACATATATATGATCCGTCATGCTGACGGAAGTGTCAAGAAAGTATATATCAAGTAACCAATGCTTGTTAAGGCTGGTTCTAACAATTAGTTCGGGGACTTTCGAAACCATTGAGGGTGAAAGGTCTATCGGGCTGATTTTAGAGCCAGCCTTATGGTAAAAGAGTTTACCATACTATCAATTCCAGTTGAACCGGAGAAGTCAGTTCTCGATGTTTTGGAAGGTCTTTGGAAGTCAAAGCGCAGTCGGCGAAGTAGGTGAAATGGACAGCGCATGCGTTGTTGCCTGTTGTTTGGATTCCAGTATCATCAAAAGACTTGCCCTGTCCCCAACGGGGCTACGATCGGTTTCTCATCATTCTGACTTCAAGGAAACAACCTTGGAAGTATAACTTCGTTTGGGGTTTTTACGCTTACTGGGATTTGTGAAAATCTCGTAAGCTGTTTCCCTTTATGAATTTTATTCCATCGGTGGGATGACGAATGTCGGCTGTGAAGTCGGGGTCGTCTCCCACCGTTTTGCATCTATTCACTCCTTGCTCACGACCCAAACTGATAGCTTCACGAACAAAAACCTTAGAAAAATCATCTACGAAATAAAAAAGAGGATTTACGAAAAACCCCGTTAAACTACTGATATTCAATACAAAACCGTAGTAAACAAAATCGCATAACCAAATCTCAACAAACTTTTTTTGATTTTTTTTCTCAAAACAGGGGTTACTTTCCCCTTTTTCTCCTCATTAATATATGAAACACGATTAGTTGCCGTAGCGGAACGGCACACCCGCAGCGACTGCGGGCTCTACTTACTGGACACAATATATATGTATCAAATTTATCGGGGCACCCATCGTGGTGCCCCGCTTTGCGTTTTTACCATCCAATCTACCCTTTTCCATTCGATTTTTGAATCAAGAATTTGCAAGTAAAGAAAGTAAATCCGTATGCGGCTATCAGTCTTTTAGAATGCGGTGGGCGATGTGTGAATGAAAGTCAGTAGGAATATGGGGTGGTAAGAATCAGAGTGAGACGGCGTGAAAGTGGTGTGTAACTTGTTGATATACAAAAGTAAAATGGAAAGGAAACAAGCAGAAATTACTTTATCGAAAATGCTTATAGCTGCATTTGTGCTTTTTAAATGCCGATGATCTGCGGCTTTCGTCATTGTCTATACCTTTGCAATCGAAAATCGCGGATGCCACTTCAGACAGGTGTGGCGTTGCGGCAAGGCAGAGAAAATTAATCAAAATAAGAAAGTACAAATGGAAATACTTGAAAAGTTATTTTACGGATTCCCCGAGTTGTGGGGAGGAGGCGTGGCCCACTCAGTGATGATTCTGGCCCTAGTGATCACGCTCGGCCTGTGTTTGGGCAAGGTTCGGGTGCGCGGAGTTTCGCTCGGGCTGGCCTGGGTGTTGTTTATCGGTCTGCTGATGGGCAACCTTCCCATCACCATCGACGAGCATCTGCTCCACTTCCTCAAGGAGTTTGGCTTGATACTCTTCGTCTATTCCATCGGCCTTGAGGTGGGCCCGGGCTTTTTCTCCTCCTTCCGTGGAGGTGGCAAGAGTCTCAATATCCTCAGTATTGTCGTTGTGGCATTGAGCATTGTAACGACCCTCGTGGTCTATTCCTTCTCTGGCACATCCGCTACGACCCTCGTCGGCATCCTCTCGGGTGCCGTGACAAACACCCCGGGACTGGGTGCGGCACAGCAGGCGTTCAGCGATCTGCGCCACATTGACGCCCCATCCATCGCCACAGGCTATGCCATCGCCTACCCTGTGGGTGTGCTGGGTGTGATCCTTTCATTTGTCATCCTCCGCTATGCCCTGCGCATCGACAGACACCATGAGGAGGACGCTGCCAAAATGGGCGCAGGCCACTTGAAGGAGATGACGCTCCACACGTTCTCTGTGCGCCTGACCAACAAAATGGTGGCTGGCGACACGGTGCGCCAGATCCACGAAGTGCTGAAACGCGACTTCATGATCTCGCGCATCATCCATAGCGACGGCAGTGGCAAGAGTGAAGTAGTCAACGGGTCGACGGTAGTCAACGAGGGCGACCTGCTCCAGGTGGTGGCCCATCCTACGGCCGTGGAGGCCATCGTGGCCCTTGTCGGCGAAAAGGTAGAGGTGGCGCCCGAGACCTTTGGCAAGGATCTGATCACGCGTCGCATCCTTGTGACGAAGCCGGGTGTCAACGGCAAGAGCATCGGCCAGATGGGTATCCGCACGAGCCTTGGCACGAACATCACGCGAGTGAACCGCAACGGTGTGGACCTCATCGCTACCCCGCATCTGAAACTGCAGCTTGGTGATCGTGTGACGGTGGTGGGTACGGAGCTCGCTATTGCCCATACGGAGAAACTCCTTGGCAACCAGATGAAGCGGCTCAACGCGCCCAACCTCATCCCTATTTTCCTTGGTATCATGCTCGGTTGTATCGTGGCCAACATCCCCTTCTTCCTTCCGGGTATCAACGAGAGCCTGCGACTGGGACTCACCGGCGGCCCGCTGGTGGTGGCCATCCTCATCGGTTTCTTCGGCCCGAAATATAACCTCGTGACCTATAATACGATCTCGGCCAACTTGATGTTGCGTGAGGTGGGTATCTGCATCTTCCTGGCTTGTGTCGGACTGGGCACGGGATCGCCCTTTGTACAAACCCTTGCCACGGGTGAGGGCGCGCAGTGGATTGCCTATGGTGCCGCCATCACGATGGTGCCCATCCTGGTTGGTGGTTTGATAGGTCGCTATGTCTTCCACATCAACTACTACACGATGCTCGGTGTGCTCGCTGGTGCCCATACCAATCCGGCAGCCTTGGCCTACGTCCGCGAGCAGACCTCTGCTGACGCGCCCGCCGTGGGCTACGCCACGGTCTATCCTTTCGCTATGTTCCTGCGCATCGTCACGATTCAGATACTGATCTTTGTATTCGGATAAACGAATGAGAAACGTCAAAACAGAGAACCCTTCAGTGCGCCCCTCGGCAGTAGAAGAGCCGAGGCGGCGGCGCGGAGTGGCCGAAACGGAACTCTGCCACAAGCTCGACCTGCTGCTACGCACAGGGAGCCTGCTCATGGAGAGTGCGGCCGACACCTCGCGCATCCTGCGGACGATGAAGCGCGCGATGGCCTTCCTGGGACTGGACGAGCGCTACATACACCTCTATGTCAACTGGAACGTGCTCATGGTCAACTACAGCGATGAGCTCCACTCGTTTACGAAGTTTCAGCGCTGCGAGCGTCACGGCATCAGTCTGGCCACCATCGCCAAGGTGAGCCGCCTCACCTGGACGGCCATCCGCGAGGACTTCTCGCTCGTGCAGTATGAGAAGGCCCTCGACGACATCCACGATGCGCCACGTGGCTTCACCCCCTGGCAGGTGGCGATAGGTGGCGGCTTTGCCTGCGGTGGCTTCTGCATCCAGTTTGGCTGCGACTGGACCGCATTCTTTTATTGCTCCCTGGCGGCCATCCTGGGTTTCCGCCTGCGGATGTTTCTCCCCACGATGGGTTGCAACAACTACGTCGCCATCGGCATCTCGGCCTTCGTGGCCACGCTGCTGGCTTGGGCGACAGCACTCCTTTCTACTGATCCAGCGATGATGGCGGGCATGCCGTCGTGGATGATCTCCACTACGCCATGGCACCCACTGATGGCGTGCGCGCTATTCATCGTACCTGGCGTGCCACTCATCAACTTTGTGAGCGACATGCTCGACGGCTATATCGAGACCGGATTCATCCGTGCCGTCAATACGTTGCTCATGGTGCTGGCCATGGCCTTCGGCATCGCCTTTGCCATCAAGGTCTGCGGCATCGACAATTTTGCCAAGACGCTCACCATGACGCCCCATCATGAGTATTGGGAGTATGCCATTGCTGCCGCCGTGTCGGCCATGGGATTCTCCACCATCTTCAACATCCCGCGGCGATTGCTGCCCGTCGTGGCCGTGGGTGGTATCATCGCCGTGTGTGTGCGCAACTTTATCAACCTTGGTCCGAGCAATGGCAACCTCGGCCTGGACATGGGACTGACCATCGGGTCGCTGGCGGGAGCCACGACGGTGAGTATCGTTGTCATCAAGGCGCGCCACTGGTTTCATGTGCCCCATCAGTGTATCACCATCCCGAGTGTCATCCCGATGATTCCGGGTGTGCTGATGTATCGCGCCCTCTTCGCTTTCATCGAGATGCACGGTGTCGTCGGTGAAGTCACGGTGGGTATGAACAATGCCATCAAAGCTTCGCTGGCTATCATCTGCATCGCCCTCGGCGTGGCTGTGCCCAATCTCTTTTTCCGCCGTTTCATCGAGGATACACGCAAGCGGAAGTTGCTCGCCATGCTCGTGGAACGAAAAAAGCGTAACGGAGAGTTTGTCACGCCCCATGCCGTGGGAGTGAGACAGGGGGCACACAGAAGGACAAGAAAGGAAAAAAATCATGCCCGCGATACGCACGAATAGAAACTCTTGTAGTATCTTTGCAAACGGATTTAGACCGATAAGAATGGAAATCAGACAATTGAAATATTTCCTCCAGGTGGCCGAAACGCTCAATTTCTCCAAGGCGTCGCGGAAGCTCTACGTCACGCAGAGTACCCTATCGCAGCAGATTTCCCATCTGGAGCAGGAGATAGGAATGCCGCTCTTTGAGCGCAATTCCCACGAGGTGTATCTCACGGAGGCGGGAAAAGAACTGTTGCCCTACGCCCAAAAGACGGTCAATGCGGCCGGGGCTTGTGCGGACCACATGAACGACCTGCGCGAGATGCTGGCTGGAGAACTCAACATCGGAGTGACATTCTCCTTCAGCAACATTATGGCCGAGACGCTCATCGCGTTTATCCACGCCTATCCCCACGTCAGGCTCAACATCGTCTATCGTTCCATGCAGGAACTGATGGACGGACTGAAGAAGCGTGAACTGGACCTTGTGCTGGCCTTCAAGCCGCTGAAACGGGACAAGGTGATAGACAGCAGAGCGATTTTCAGCAATCGCCTGGCGGCCATCGTCAATGATCACCACCCGCTGGCAAGGCAGCAGAGCGTTACCCTCGCTGACCTTGAACGCTATGATCTCATTCTGCCCTACAAGGGCTTGCAGGCGCGCAACGCCTTCGAGCACCTGCTGGAGGGGCGTGACAACAACTTCAAAATCATGGTGGAGGTCAACAATGTCAATATCATCTTTGACTTGCTGAGCCGCAGTTCGCTTGTCTCCATCTTATCGGAGTCCACCACGCTCACCCAGCCAGGTATGAAGGCTGTCCCTATCGATGCGGAGGGCAACGAGATGGACGGTTGTGTGCACTTGCTGCGCGACTCCTATATGAAGTCGTCGGCCCAGGAGTTTATCCGCATGCTCAGTCAATCGACAGCCCTGCTGGCCAACCTCGCCTTCAAAGATATACTGAGGTAGGCTACCGCAGAAGATGGAGATGCTGTCCATAGCTTCTGCCTTCACGGTCGCCAGCCATTCCTCACACAAGCTTTTTTGTGTTTGATTAGTGTTTTGCAGCATCCCGATGGGGATGCAAAAAGCCACATTCCAACGGGTTTCTCCCTTGCGAATGTGGCTTTGTCTATCGTATAAAGTCTCCACTACCCTGCTATGTGCAACGGTGTGTGGCCTCTTTGCGGACGTTGAAGCGTTTGGTCTTAAAATGTAGCGTGGCGCAGCGGTGTGGTGTATTGGTACGGAAGCCATGCCAACGAGGGAACGTCGCGCAGGAAGAGGAGGGAGGCGTGCTTGCCACGCTCCACACTACCATACTCCGCGGACAGGCCCATGGCAGCGGCGGAGTTGAGGGTGATGGCGTTGAAAGCCTCTTCGGGGGTGAGACGCATCTTCGTGCAGGCCAGGGACCAGACAAACTTCATGTCGCCCGACGGCGTGGAGCCTGGGTTGTAGTCGGAGGCGAGGGCGATGGGCAGGCCTGCGTCGATGAAGCCACGGGCCGGGGCAAACCGCATATTAAGGAAGAAGGACGTACCCGGCAGACCAGTGGGCATGGTGACGGCACCACGGAACTGCTCTATGCCTTCCTCGGGGAGTGCCTCCAAGTGGTCGGCAGAGAGTGCACCATGAGCGATGGCAACACGGGATCCACCCGAGAAGGCCAGCTCGTCGGCATGAATCTTACCCTTCATGCCATATTTCTCGCCAGCCTCGAGGATGCGGTCGGTCTCCTCTGGCGTGAAGAAACCCTCGTCGCAGAACACGTCCACAAAGTCGGCCAGTCCCTCGGCAGCCACACGGGGCATCATCTCGTTGATGACGAGATCGACATATTCTGACTGGCGTCCCTTGTAGGCTCGGCCGACGGCATGGGCACCGAGGAAGGTGGTCACGATGCGGAGGGGAGAATGGGCCTTTACGCGCTGGGCGACACGCAGAATTTTCAACTCATCCTCGGTCGTCAGTCCGTAGCCAGACTTGATTTCCACGCATCCTGTGCCTTTCTGCCAGATTTCCTCGGCACGGCGCATGGTCTGCTCGAAGAGGTCCTCCTCGCTCGTCTCGTGGAGACGGTCGGCAGAATTGAGGATGCCACCGCCGCGGGCGGCAATCTCGGCGTAGGACAATCCCTGGAGTTTGTCCTCAAACTCCTGCTCACGGCTGCCTGCCCAGACCAGGTGGGTGTGGCTGTCGCAGAAGCGCGGCATGACGAATGCGCCCTTAGTGTCGATGACCTTTGCGCCCTGCGTCAGCTCCGCAGGCACGCTGTCCGTGCCAAAATCCAAGATTTTGTCGTCCTCGACGGCGAGCCATGCGTCTGTCATCGTCTCTACGCGGGCCATCTCCTGTCCCGCCTTGCGCAGCTCTCCGTGGGTGATGCCACAGAGTTGGGCGATGTTGGTGTATATCGTTCTCATTGTCTTCGTATAATATAAATAATAATGATACCAATAAAAAAAGTGCGGGGGAGAGCAAGCGCGCCCGTCATGGACACCCTTGCCGTCCCCCGCACGGATCTTACTTTTTTATCGTTTTAGTTTTCCTATCGATCATGAGGCCGCGCCTAACGATCGATGGGGATAAAACGTTTAGAATTGATTCTTGGCGATGAAGTCGATGCTCTTGGCGATGAGCGGGTACATCACGCGGTCGATCTCGATGAACCTGTCTCTTATACAC
>ENA-OYZH01000121-OYZH01000121.1-human-gut-metagenome-genome-assembly--contig:-NODE-121-length-19739-cov-15.474243_pt1 | contig 19739 bp, 15 predicted proteins | sample MGYA00244072_ERZ653468 | MGnify/ENA primary metagenome ERZ653468 (study PRJEB26926, sample SAMN06165161) | human gut metagenome | biome: ENVO:00009003; feature: ENVO:2100002; material: ENVO:00002003...
TTCCTGTTCCCATTGATGACACACTCCTTTGTTTTTATTATACTTTGATTGTTTTTTATGTGTCAAGTTTTATTATACAGGATTAGGAGCCGAGGGGCAGTTGGCTCTTTACACATTGGCACCTGGTATTCGACTTTCGTTCAATGAGATTTACACAAGCAGCTGGGAAAAAGGAGACAGCTCGATCTTTGGAGAACAAATGCTGATAGTCAATTTTTGTATTCACGGCCGATGTGATGTTTCTCTCGCCAAAAAACGGTATGCCATTGTTAAGGAAAATCAAGTCTGCATAAGTACAGTAGTGCCTACAAAGGATTTTTACTATCCAAGAAGTTTGTACGAGGGGATTCAGCTATATCTAGGCCTTGATATTTTGTGTGATGAAAATGGGCACCTATTTCACACGCTCACAGATAGCTATGGTCAAGCAGGCTGAAACGCTGATACTCAGCGACTTGACAACTCGCATAACGGCAAAAGAATTGGCGGAAAGATTCAGCGTTAGCGAGAGCAGGTTCAAGTTCTATGTGAAAGGTATCCTTGGCGACAGTTATCTGAACTACTTCCACAAGAAGAAAATGGAAAAAGCAGCTGAACTTTTGGAAACCACCAATCTCAAGGTCATTGAGATAGCAAGTGCGGTGGGGTATGAAAATCAAGGAAAATTCGCAAAAGTCTTTGCAGACACTTATGGTGTTTCTCCGCTGGAGTTTCGGAGGTTATCGAAGTAGGGGAGAGCGAGAAAGTTTGTGCGGGGGTTGGGTTTGTATATGAAGATAAACCGCCGCAGGGGACTTGTGGGTCCTGCGGCGGATATTTTCGTGTGAAAACTCATATATTCGTTATTTTAAGATTTTACATCGAATAATATTCTATCCAGTTCAGTTTCAAGTCGCTCTTTTTCACCGCTGCCTGTCGTGCTGAATCTCATTATCGGTATTGCGTATTTTTGAAGTATAGCGTTCTTCATCATATCACGTTTGTGCTGATCAGAATTTTTACCATGAAAAGCATATCCATCTACTTCAATAGCCAGAACCGGCATTTTGTCCAGTCTGCCGAAAATCAGAAAATCAATATGTGTCGCAAAATTCATAGCGTATCTGCATTCATCATCTGTCAATCTGTGCGGGTCATATATAAGAGCACATAAAGGCTGATGTGCAACTACATCAAGCTTTGAAAATCTGTCCTGTGACAAAACATCTTCTATTACAGAGTTCATAAGATTTTCAGAATCATATTCGGATATTTTCTTCTTATTCTTAGATGATAAATACTCCTTTTTCTTATGCTCATACCCCTTGTATAGCATATCAAACACAGAGTACACCTCGCTGTTTATGACCTCAAAATTGTTATAGCGGATATATTTCAGCAGGTCGCCTATGTTGGTCTTTTCATTGCTCTCGTTTTCCGAAACAACAAGCCTTAACCTGTTCCTCGCTCTCGATACTGCAACGTTCAGCATATTAGGGTCATCTGTAAATGCCGTTATCTCATTATCTACCGTCGAAATTATTATATCATTCTTTTCTCTGCCTTGAAATTTATGTACCGTTGATATGTCCATGTCATTGGCAAGATCCTTTGTCAGTGCAGAGGTCTGTGCATTATACGGAGCGATTATACCCAGATCGTCTGAGTTCAGCTCAGGAATAATAGTGTTTTTTATCTCGTCTATCTGTCGCTGATTGTAACGTCCTCTTGCATGATTTCCCTTAACGGTTACATAAGCCCTTAGAACGTCCTTTTCGCCATTGTCCTCCGTCATTATGATAAGCTGATCATTGTAGAATTTCTTGTTGCAAAAATCTATTATCTTTGGGTGACAGCGGTAATGCTCTCGCAGCAGCGTTCTTGGAGCGTCGGGAATTACCTTTATTACAGAAGAAAGCAAGCTGTTATCCTCATATCTGTATTTTTCTTCGATTGCAGAACTGTCCGATATTGCAGTTATCTTTTTTCTTGTTTCCTCAGTTATGACATTTGGCAGCTGTTTTAGATCTCCCACAATAACAATGTTTTTTGAACTTGACATTGCAAGTACTCCCGTTGCCAGATCCACCTGAGATGATTCGTCAACTATAACATAATCATATACAATATCTTTTAGACTGCTGCGAACAGAGTGAGTGGTACTGAGTATAATAGGGTATTCATTAAGCACAGCTTTCGGTGACCGCCACAGATCGTCCGTCGTAAATTTTCTTCTCTTACCGTTTTCCGAATACCTCTTCGCCAAAGCAGCCTTCAGCAGAGCAACAGACTTTCCCGAAAGCTCCTTTTGTTTATCGTCAAAATGACAGCCAACAAGACTCTTTTCCAGCTTGTGTATCTCTTTTGTAAGCTCTTCCTCTTTGTATTCATAATACAGCTTTTGCAGCACAGGGATAATATCATTTATATCCCGCTTGAAGAGCGAAAAATTTAATATTAAATAATGCAGCACTAGCCTCAGCTTAAAGAAAAATCCAATATGCCTGTCCTTTTTCTGCATATCCTCCAGCTCTGCCCACATCTCAATAGCCGTTGACGAATTAAAATGTTTCTTATAAACCTTAACAACATCGCTGTCGTATGTGGAGGAATAATAGTTATCAAAGTAAGTCTTTTCAGTCTGTAGTTCAGAAAGCTCACGTTTGTGCTGTGCAATGAGATTTTCATATTCCAACAGCTTTTTTAGATCAGCCTCCAAAGAAAATATTTCATTGCTTAGAGCTTTCATCTCATCTTTTGAAAGTATATCCTTTGAAAAATCAGGATAATCAGACTGTTTGTTTTCTATGAAATCAGCTTTGTTGCTGCTGCTTCCAAGCTGAGCTGCAATGTAATCAAAACCATATTTCTGAAGTTTCTCAAATACGTTATCCGTAGCGGAATTGTTGTTTGAAACTACGGCAACATTTTTTCCGTTTATAAGAGCATTGGCTATTATATTTAAAATAGTCTGTGTTTTGCCCGTCCCTGGAGGTCCTTCAATGATACTTATCTTGTTGGCAACGGCATTGCTGACCGCTGTCATCTGGCTTAAATTGCAGCCAAACGGAAATATAACAGTATCTTTCGGACTTTTTACATATATCTTTTGGGGCTCAATATACCGAGCCAGTACCGTGTTTTTATCCACAAAAGAGATCTTATTAAGTTGATTGTACAGTATATTTGTTCCGTCATTAGCATGCAAGCCTATCTTCTTTGATATCAGTTTGTAATAATCCAGCAAATTTCGTGCTGCAGGGGTTGACGCAGCATTTTCATAAATTTTAAGCTCTTTCGATGAATATACCTCGCTCCTGCCACCCAAGAAATAAAATTTGTAATAACGTACAAAATTCCCTGAATAACATTCTGCATGCTGTATGTGGTCAAGCTACTTTCCAGCGGCTGTGACAAACCTTAAGTCATCAGGATCAACTTTAACAGGATCAGTGAGTATTTGAACATTGTCTTTTTTATATGTGTATTTTTTGCCATTTCCAAAAAAAACATCAACTGTGTACAAAGAAGAATCATCATAATCACTTACATTATTTTTTACTTCACCTTTGATAATAACAAGAGATCGGCGATCGCTCATTTAATCGGCCTTTCCGTCATAATGACATATATTACAATAATTATACTCCATTTCCTTGCAGATTTCAACTGCCAAATCGTTTTTTGTCAGTAAATGTGAAGTGGATTTATCCCGGTCTTTGCACCCATAATATGAACACTCACTCTGCGGTTTATACCATGGTCATCATTTTTATCGGAATAATACACGTATATAAAAGGTTTGCCATAACATTTCAGAACTACTCTATCATCCCAAAATCCTATGTAACACCTCTACCACATCATCATTTTTTAACCCATAGCTTTTCAAAGAATTGCTGTCAAATGGTTCTTGCTCTAGCGAGCCGATAAAAGCGTCAATATCCGCTTTTACTGTTGCAGGTAATTCTGATATGCTTTCAAGTACAAGTTCAGCAGCTATTCTCAAAATGTCCTTTTTGTGTTTCTTGATATCGCTGGAATCAACAGATTCACCATTATCTTTTCTCTGCTTTAAGTCAAGAAATGCCTTTGCTTTAAACAAAATAAGATACTCGGGACGGAGAACGGATAAACCATTTCGCACAACTCTTCCGTCCATCAAGGCTTTGTAATACTCATCATCAAGCAGTATTGCTGATAGGCTTGAAACAGAATCATCTATGTGAATCGGCGTTATCCCTGTCATCTCACGGAGTTCAAAATCATTTCTGCAAAAAAGTTCTATCATTTTCGGATATGTGTCATCTTCAGGTTTATCAAATCTGTAAAACTGCGGCTTTTGACCATTCGTGGTCTTGTTTCTGTATCTGCCGATCTCAATAAACTCCCAAAGCTTTTCTCCAAATTCAGGCGTGAGAGCCTCAACGATAAGAACCATATCAAGATCTCTTGTCGCCCTAAAAGATGCGTCGTTGCTTTCAAATACAATATCACAGGCAGCACCGCCTATAAGCACATACTGTTCTTCATATCCAGCAAAATGATTTCTGAAAGTGTCTAATCCTTTTACCACACATATTCCTCCAACATTTCATTTATAGATATCATTACTCTTTCGTCCTGCTTTTCTTCATCGGTTAATGATAAAGCTACGCTCAAGGGGTCTTGTATCGGTTTCTGCCCATAGTCAATGAAATAGCCAAGCTCAAGAACAATACAGCCAATTTCTTCTCCTCTGCGGACTTGTTTCAGCTTTTTTATACCTGTGTCAGCAAGCTCTTTTTTCGTCACCCCATAGGTAGGGTAGTCATTATCTGACAGCAATGAATACTCACATAAAGCCGTAATGCCAGCCTTTTTCTCCAAGTGAATGTCGCTTGGAAAAGCATATCTTCTGATAACAGGTTTTCTCAAAATATGCTGTATCTGTTTCCACAACTGCTTTACATCAGGCGGAATGGTAATAGCTCTTGACTTGCCTTTTGTGTCGAGAATATTCACATTCAGGTATTCTATTTCATCAAAACATCTGCTTGCTGACGTTTTTGATACACCCAATTTTTCGGCAGCTGTTGATACTGTTACCTTCTCCCACTTTTCGTATATCGCAGTAAGTATCAGCTTTTGCGTCAGAAATGAAATAAGCTCGACATGTGCGATATCACGTTCGCCCGAATTTGAAAGCAGACAGCCAATGAACGGCAAATATATCTGCTTGTCTTTCAGCACAAAAGGGATACCGTCCTCTATAAGTTTTTCCTTTATATAATGGGTAGCGGATCTAAGAAATAAGGCACAGTTCAGCCCTGAAATATTCTGTACTTTAGCTCTGTCTTTTCGGAGTGCAATAAGCCCAATATCGTTCTTTGGCTGAATTGCAAGCCAGCCCATTCCGTTGGTTTCAACATTAAAGAGATCGTATCGTCCCTTAAAAGCCAACGGAAGTTTATCGTACAAGTCGTTATTTCCTTTGATCGTAACTCTTTGTCTTAAAGTTTTTTCTAAGTATTCTTTCATATGCTCACCTTTTTACATTTGTAACGTATTTTAAGTTACAAATATAAAATAACATATTTTTATATTTGTGTCAAGCTGTTTACATATTTTTTCTCACATTATTTTATGTACAGCCTATCCGCCAGTCTGAGGAGTACAAGCAGGTAGTCAAGTTCGCTTTTCAACGTTGTCAGTAACGGGTCGCCCTCACGGATACGCATGGTGCGCCTTATTTCTTTAGGTATGACAACTCTGCCGAGATCGTCGATCCTGCGGACAATTCCTGTTGCTTTCATATTTATGACCTCCGTTGTTTTTTCAAAATTGCAGTAATATTATTTGCAGAGGTGGGGAATTTATGCAGGAAAAAAGCAAATAACGTGTTTTGTTGTCGTTGACAAGTTTTTGTGCGGAGATATAGCCTACACCATGTAATAGATCGCACGAAAAGGCCAGAAACTTGAAGCTCGGGACATATATTTATTGGAGAGAAGACATATAGTTATCAAAATACATTTAAAATGTCATAAGAACATTACAATTTTTACACGAATATTAGAATTATGATATAATTTTCGATCGCATAGTGCTACAATATAGCTGTAAATAAAACTAGAATCAGAAAGGACGATTAAAAATATGAGAAGATTTAATGGCTATATGCACGGCATCGATATCGGAGGCTGGCTGTCACAATGCGATTACAGTAAGGAACATCTTGATAATTTTATTACTGAGGAGGACATCAAGCGTATAAAGGGCTGGGGCTGCGACCACGTTAGAGTGCCTGTGGATTATAATATCTTTCAGGACGAAAACGGCTTTATAGAGAGCGGATTCGACTATGTTCAGAAGTGTATCGATTGGTGCGGAAATAACGGTATCAATATGATACTTGACCTCCATAAGACAATGGGCTTTTTCTTTGACAAGGCTCAGGCTGAAAGCGGGTTCTTTGATAACGCTGAGCTTCAGCAGAAATTCTATGACCTTTGGGAAGAGTTTGCAAAGCGTTTCAGCAAATATTCTGACAGAATTTCTTTTGAACTTCTCAATGAGGTAACTGACCCGAAATTCAGTGCAAAATGGAACGCTATCGTTGAAAATGCCATAAAGCTTATTAGAAGATATAGTGCTGATATAAATATCATTGTGGGCAGCTACTGGAACAACTCTATTGATTCAATGAAAGATCTTGATAAACCTTATGACGAGCATATAGTTTATACTTTCCATTGCTATGACCCATTTCTTTTCACTCATCAGGCTGCCTATTGGGTAGATGAGATGCCAGAAGATTTCAGGATCGATTATCCGGGAAGCGTCCCAAAATACAGAACTGAGATAAAGCGTCTTGGTCTTGAATATATGCAGACATACGAGGAGGTCAAGACAGAGAAATTTACGCCTGATTATTTTATGGGAAGATTTGCTGAGGCTGTAAGGGTCGCAGAGGAAAGAAATGTTCCTATGTATTGTGGCGAATACGGTGTTATAAATCTTGCATCTGCTGAAAATACTCTTAACTGGTACAAGGATATAAGCAGTGCCTTTGAGAAATGTTCTATCGGAAGAGCGGCTTGGTCATACAAGGGCGTTGACTATGGCTTTATTGACGGACATCTTGACAGCGTTCTTGATGAACTGGTAAAGTATCTTTAATAGATCATTTCTTCATATAACTCCATTTTTGGACAAGCTCGGTCACGTTTGCCGAGCTTGTTTTTTTATGCTTAGTTTCATAAATTGATGTTTGCTCATAAAATTCTATTTACGATAATTATTTGATACAAATAATTGAATATTGATATAATAGTTTTAAAACAAAGGGTATAATATAAACATAATAATTCATAGTCACTTTCTTATAATAACTTCCGAATAAACAGACCTGCTTGAATATCAAGTGGGCCTGTTTTCATATATTTATAATCTTTCATAAATTCGATATTAAACACTTTTATGATATTTATGTTACGTTTTTGATATAAACAAAACGTTTACATAGTTATAATATATACAGAAACAACAAAATAAATTGCTTTTAGCAAAAAATTTTATTGAAAAATAGGAGGAAAAGGTTATGAAGATCAAGAAATTTGTAGCAGGTCTTTCAGCAGCGGTTCTCGCAGCAACAATGATGTCAGTTTCTGTTTCGGCAGCAAAGCTTGGCGATGTTGTTCACCCGTCAGAGGAGGACTCAAAAATGAATGACTCATATTACTCTATCGGAGCAATGGGCTTTTATATGGGTCAGGACTGGACCTGGAATCAGGGCGACTGGGTAGGCATTGATGATGCTGGCAAGATAACTGTTGAATATAAGATAAGCAAAGTTGTCACCGACAAGACAATGTCAGGCAAGGGAACTCTTGGAGATATGGGCGTTATGGTGGCTAATCTTCCTGATGGTGTTTATCCTGTGGACGTTAAGATATCTGACGCAAAGTTCGTTGCCGAGGACGGCACAACAACGGTTTTTGATTCGATTAATTCTATCACTTCATTGGACGAGGACCCAGAGGGTGGAATAAGAATACATATCAGACCAACTGAAGAGGTCGATGATGAAACAGGCGAGGTAACAAAGAAATCTCGTCCTGAGGTCGCAGGCTGGGAGAAGGAAGGCGCTTTCAACGGCGGCACACTTTCAATGACGCTTGATTTCGGTGTTGCATCTGCCGAGGGCGGAGAGTCAAAAACAGATGCTTCAAAGGCAGATTCAAAGTCTGATGCTTCAAGCTCAAAGGCTGATACGTCAAAGAAAGACGTTTCTTCATCTAAGGCAGATGCAGGCAAGACTTCTGCAGCAGCGGCTACATCTTCAAAAGCATCTGACGATACATCTAAGGCAGCAGAAACAGGTGCGGCTGTTGGCGGAGCACTTGCTGTTATCGCTCTTGCCGGCACAGCAGTGATCGTTGCAAAGAGAAGAAAGTAATATTTGGAGGTATGGCTATGAATAATGCAAAAAGAGTTTTGACATTTGCCCTTGCAGTTTGCTCACTTTCAGCATTTGCATCTTGCGGAAGTTCAAGTGATTCATCAAGCAAGGTCGTTGACAAAAAGCTTAAGGAAGATCAGCAGCAGATAGTTCAAAGACTTGCTGATGATATGAAAGATGTAAGAGATCTCAAGAGCAACGAAATAAAGTGGTTTTCACATTGGGATATCAACCCTACTGAGGCAGAGGACAAGGAGATAGGTGCTGACCTTGCTTTGTTCAAGACAAAGTATAATGGTAAGATAAACTGGGTGCAGACCACTTGGGAAACTAAGTTTGACGATCTTGCGGCACTTGTAATGTCAAATGATTCACCTGATTTCATCGGTGCTGATGATATGGACGTTTTCCCTAAGGGTGCTATAAAGTCAATGATAGAGCCTATCGACGATTATATCGATCTTTCAAAGCCTCTTTGGACAGACATAAAGGGTGCGACAGATCAGTTTATGCTTGGCGACAAGCATTATGTGAGCGTTATCAGAACAGACCCTGCATATGTTTTTGTATACAACAAGCAGACAATGGAAGACAACGGCTATGACGATCCTGCTGAGCTTTTCAAAGAAGGCAAGTGGAACTGGGATACATTCACAGAAATGTGTCTTGATTTTACTGACGCTGAAAGCGATAAATACGCACTTGACGGCTGGTATTATGAAAAAGCTTTGCAGCAGTCTTCTGGTGTGCCGCTCATCGGTATCACAGACGGCAAGCTTGTAAATAATATTTCTGACCCTATGATAGCAAAGGCTCAGAATATGATGTATGAGCTGCAGAAGAACAATGTTGTTTATCCAAAGCACGAGAATAACTGGAAACTCAGAGGCGACGCAGAGGGCAGCGGAATGGCAACAGGTCTGACGCTTTTCTATCCTATCGGACTTTGGGCACTTGAGAATGCTCCGTCAACAACTGTAAACTATGGCGATGTATCAAAGGGAGAGGTAATGTTCGTTCCTGTTCCTTGCTCAGCTGATAGTGATAAACAGTATATCCCTTCAAGAGTACACGGCTTTAGCATTGTAAAGAACGCTCAAAATCCTGAGGGCGTGGCAGCTTTCCTTGAATGCTGCCGTTATGCAGAGCTTGACGAGGCTGCACATCAGATAACCCTCGATCAGTACAAGGACGATTACGGCTGGACAGATGAGATGCTTGAAATGAGAGAAACTATCTATGATCTGTCTGCACAGAATCCTGTATTTGACTTTGAACAGGGTGTATCTGCCGATCTTAACTCTATTTGCGATACTGCAATAAGAGGAACAATGAATCCGCAGGAGTCAAAGAGCTGGTCACAGGTCGTTCAGGAAAATGAAAAGGCTATAGATTATCTTATCGACGAGGCTATGACTTCAATGAAAGAGGATAAATAATATCTAATTATCAGAAAAAAGGGCGGCAGGGTGATTTGCCGTCCTTTTTCTATAAATATGAGGCTTTACTTGTGTCTGTAAATATGATATAATAAGCTAAAAAGCAGGGGGTGAAAGCTATGGAAATAAACAGAGAATTGTCTAAGCGGCAGTTTATGCAAAAGGAAAATGACTATCATCATTCACCATATGAAACGGAACTGGAATTTTACTCTGCGGTGCGGGCGGGCGACCTTGAAACGGTCAAACGTTTGTATACGCCGCTGGATACAAACGGAAAGGGCAGACTCAGCAAAGATGACCTTAGAAACGTCAAGTATCATCTTGTCATAACCATAGCTATGCTGTGCAGGTTTTGCATCGAGGGTGGACTTGACCCGGAAACTGCATATACCATAAGCGATATATACATTAATAAATGTGATGAGTGCCGCAATGAAGAAAGCGTTATGGCTGTACACAAAGAAGTTATCGTTTATTATACAAAGCAAATGAAAAAGGCTGCGTCACAGAACGTTTACTCAAAGCATATTCTTATGTGCTTTGACTGCATTTTCGATAATATTTACAAGGGCGTGACCGTCAATCAGATAGCTGATGAACTGAACATAACGCCTCAGTATCTTTCAAAGCTTTTCAGAGAGGAAGTTGGCGTAAAGATCTCTGATTTCATTATGTCAAAAAGGATACAGGCGGCTGAAAATATGCTGAGATATTCTGAATATAGTCCGCTTGATATAGCCAATTATCTTGCTTTCAGCTCGCACAGCCATTTTATTGCCTGCTTTAAGAAACAGACAGGACTTACGCCGAAACAGTATAGAGATCAGTTTTTCCGTGCAAACTGGAACAAGCATAGCACAAGCAGATCGAAAATATAAGTTGATGTTAATAATCTGATATTTGCATTACTTTTCTGATATAAATATCACATTTGTTGAATTATAATACTTATAGAAGATAAAATTCTGATATTTATTCGGAGGTAATGAAAAATGAAAAAAGTTTTGGCTATGTCGATTCTCACAATGATAGTTATGTCTATGGGTGGCTGCGGTGCTTCATCTGACAGCAGTTCTTCGCAAGATGTCAGCAGCAAGGCGGAAACGGAAAGCAATTCTCCATACACGGTTGAGGCAGATTTCAGCAAGGGTGCGTCAAATGATTTTTCCATTTCAGCAGGCTGGTCAAATGGTGATCCGTTCAACTGTTCGTGGAGCGAAGATAACGTAACTTTCAATGACGGAAAAATGCAGCTTACCATTGACAGTATGGGCGATTCCGAAGCGTACAGAGGCGGCGAGTATCGTTCAAAAGAGAACTATGGCTATGGACTTTATGAGGTTTCAATGAAAGCCATAAAGAATGACGGCGTTGTATCATCGTTCTTTACATACACAGGTCCATCGGAGGATAATCCTTGGGACGAAATAGATGTTGAAGTCCTTGGCAAGGACACAACAAAGGTGCAGTTCAATTACTACACCAATGGTGTTGGCAAGCACGAATATATGTATGATCTTGGTTTTGACGCTTCTGAGGATTTTCACACTTACGCATTTGAGTGGAAAGAGGACGGCATAACTTGGTATGTTGACGGAAAGGAAGCATACAAGGCAACGGAAAATCTGCCTGTCACACCAGGTAAAATAATGATGAATGCGTGGAACGGCATTGGCGTTGACAGCTGGCTGAAAGCCTTTGACGGCACAGTTCCGCTTACAGCGGAATATGAGTGGGCAAGGTTTACGGCAGAAAAGTAAAGTGATCCGCATATTATGCTTGCTCTTATGTCTTGATTTTTTTACTTAATGATATTGATATTTGAACCGACCCCATTTGCTAGGTCAAAAAGTCTAGCGAATGGGGTCGGTTTATTTTACAAAGATAAACTCATATATTCTCACATCTCAACTTCTCGGTTATACGCCTCAGCCCCCTCGATATACAGCGTTTTCATTTCTTCAAACGAGTCGCTTGGGGATAGGATAACGCCGTCTTTGCCGAACTTGTTGAAATAGTATTTGACTTGGATAGGCGGGGAGATGAACTCGTTGACAGCGTTGGGCTTGGGCTTTTCATTGTCTTTCAGTATGGGGCGCTGATAGAGTATTTTGCCGAACATTTCAACGCCTTTTTCGGTGAGGTACACTTTGGAGATATCGCTCTCATCACTGCCAAAACGTGGGTCGCTGAGTAGGTGCTTCACGGACTTGACGTGACCCTCTTTCAGCCGTTCGTATTCGGTGACGGAGGAGTATTCCTTTTGGCTGAGCTTTTCTGCAATGCTTAGTCCGCTCAATCTGCTTATGCGATAGCTGTCGGCTTTGAACTCTTTGCCTGCGCTTTTTTCGTCGGACAGGCAGACAAGATAATTATACATCTTATATTCGTCGCTGACGATACGGTAGGGGATAAGCCTTATGCGGCGCTTTTCACGGCTGTACATATTAGAATATGCGTAAATGAAGCTGTAATATCTGCTGCCGTTTTGTTTGATTACTTCATTTATTTTTATGATATTGTCGGCGAAAATGAGCCTTTCTCGTTCGCAATCTGACAGCAGGGCATAGTCCTCATACACGGCTTTCAGAAATCTTCTTAGGGTCGAGCTGTACACCTTGTTTTCATAATAAAGGTCATCACTGCTCAGTGTATCGTAAAGGTCACGGCATATGCTGAGCCTTACTCGCACTGCATTTTCGGTCTTGGTCTTTTCGTATTTTGCAGAGAGCTTTGAGATAAGATAGCTTTTTATTATCTCCTTGCTTTTATCATCAAGGCCGTCATCGATCTCCTCGATCTGCCATTCTACGAATGCGTTCAGAAGTGGGATACCAATATATTTATAGTTATCGTCACTTTTGTATTTTAATGATGCGATATATGCTGAATCAAATATACTTGTGAGAAATGAGGACATTGATACGCTGCCGTTAGGGGAAAGGCTTGTTTCAAATATGGACTTGTCCTTGATAATGACGGAATATGCAGAGGGTGAGAGGGGTATGGATTGCACCTCTGCGATATATGGTACGTTTTTGTCACGCTTGGGCAGAAATGTGCTTGGGTGTATGAGCATTTTTATCACCTCTTGTATCCATTATATCACAAATGTACTTTTTGTCAATATCATAGAAAATTATTTTGTTGAAATTATAATAAAAATGCCGTAAAAACGTGATAAATGTGCAAAAACATAGACAAAAAAGTTTTTGAAAATTACACTTTTGTTGACGATGATAAGGTGGTATAATGTATACAGAACAAAGGACAGGAGGTGATAAAAATGGGAAAGACGATCCTTACGGCTATCCTTGTAGCTGTACTTGACTGCGCTATCGCAGCTGTCAAGGAGATTGGGGAATGAGATGAAATAACAACAGACGGGAGGTGATGAAAATGCTTTATGTAAAACAGCCACTTTCTATTGACATTTGTGTCTGAAAATGGTATAATATATATGTATTAAAGCGTCGATAAGATAAGTTTGGTGTTTTATCACAGAATATCATTGATTATTTTGTCAACTTTAACCTACTACACTAGTGCAAATTTGCACTAGTCTAAAACATCAGCATAAGCCGATATTGAAAAAGACGAACTACTACACTAGTGCAAATTTGCACTAGTCTAAAACTCCATTTCTCTTGGGAGATCTATTTCTTTGCTACTACACTGGTGCGATTTTGCACTAGTCTAAAACGCATCGCACCTCAGAAAAAGAAGGGAATGCTACTATACTAGTGCGATTTTGCACTGGTCTAAAACTGATAATACCTCCAATAAATTTTAAAATTTGCTACTATACTGGTGTGAATTTGCGCCAATTGGCAAAGTTTAACATCGAAATCAACAAATAAAAAAATCCCTTAACGCTCAATGCGCTAAGGGATAACTAATATAAGGAGTGATATTTATGGCAAAAAAGAATAAAATGAAGCCTAGAGAGCTGCGTGAGGCTCAGAAAAAAGCCAGACAGCTCAAAGCGGCTGAGATAAAAAATAACGCTGTTCCTGCGATCGCTGCCATGCCTGCTGCAGAGGCTGCTGCACCTGCGGTAGAGAAGAAAAAATCCTCCGTAAAGGCGGCAGGAATGAAGTCTATTCTTGTCAGCGAAAATAAAATGTACATAACCTCTTTCGGCAAGGGCAATTCTGCTGTGCTTGAATATGAGGTGGATAAGGTGGATAATAATAACTACAACAAAACTCAGCTTTCTTCAAAGGACAACAGCAATATCGAGCTTGGTGATGTAAACGAGGTAAACATCACTTTTTCAAGCAAGCGTGGCAATGAGAGCGGAGTGGAGATAAATACTTCAAATCCTACTCACAGAAGCGGTGAAAGCTCGCCTGTAAGGTGGGATATGCTGGGGCTTAAATCGGAGCTTGAAAAGCGCTTTTTCGGCAAGACTTTTGATGATAATATACATATCCAGCTTATTTACAACATTCTGGATATCGAAAAGATACTTGCGGTGTATGTGACGAATATCGTTTATGCCCTGAACAATATGCTCGGGGAAGGCGGCGATGAAAGTCATGACGATTTTATGGGGTATCTTTCTGCCAAAAATACTTATGATGTTTTCACTGATCCTGATGAAAGCGATCTTTCCAAGAATATAAAGGGTAATATCAAGAAAAGCCTCAGCAAGTTCAATGACCTGCTGAAAACAAAGCGCCTTGGCTATTTTGGTCTTGAAGAGCCTAAGACGAAAGATAAAAGAGCTTCGGAGGCATACAAAAAGCGTGTTTATCATATGCTTGCAATTGTGGGGCAGATAAGGCAGAGTGTTTTCCATGATAAGTCAAGTAAGCTTCATGAAGACCTTTACAGCTTTATTGACATTATTGATTCCGAATACAGAGAAACCCTTGACTATCTTGTAGATGAGAGATTTGATTCTATAAATAAGGGCTTTATCCAGGGCAACAAGGTCAATATCAGCTTGCTTATTGATATGATGAAAGGCTATGAGGCTGATGATATCATACGCCTTTATTATGATTTCATTGTGCTTAAATCTCAGAAAAATCTCGGTTTTTCTATCAAAAAGCTTCGTGAGAAAATGCTGGAGGAATACGGCTTCAGATTTAAGGACAAGCAATATGACTCTGTGCGCTCAAAGATGTACAAGCTTATGGATTTTCTGCTTTTCTGCAACTATTACAGAAATGACGTTGTCGCAGGTGAAGCTCTTGTGCGCAAACTGCGTTTTTCAATGACCGATGATGAAAAAGAGGGGATATATGCTGATGAAGCGGCAAAGCTTTGGGGCAAATTCAGGAATGATTTTGAAAATATCGCCGACCACATGAACGGTGACGTTATCAAGGAGCTTGGCAAGGCTGACATGGATTTTGATGAGAAAATTCTTGACAGTGAAAAGAAGAATGCGTCTGACCTTTTGTATTTCTCCAAAATGATATATATGCTCACATATTTTCTTGACGGCAAGGAGATAAACGATCTTCTTACAACGCTTATCAGCAAGTTTGATAACATCAAGGAGTTTTTGAAGATAATGAAAAGCTCTGCTGTTGATGTTGAGTGTAAGCTTACGGCGGGCTACAAGCTGTTCAATGACAGCCAGAGGATAACCAACGAGCTTTTTATCGTAAAGAACATTGCTTCCATGAGAAAGCCTGCGGCTTCGGCGAAGCTTACGATGTTCCGTGACGCACTGACTATACTCGGTATAGACGACAAGATCACGGACGATAGGATAAGCGAGATTCTAAAACTTAAAGAAAAAGGCAAGGGCATACATGGTCTGAGAAATTTTATAACAAACAATGTTATCGAGTCCTCTCGGTTTGTATACCTTATCAAGTATGCGAACGCTCAGAAGATAAGAGAAGTGGCTAAGAATGAGAAAGTTGTCATGTTTGTTCTCGGGGGTATCCCTGACACGCAGATAGAGCGTTATTACAAGAGTTGTGTGGAATTTCCTGACATGAACAGTTCTTTGGAAGCAAAGCGCAGTGAGCTTGCGAGAATGATAAAGAACATCAGCTTTGATGATTTCAAAAATGTGAAACAGCAGGCAAAGGGCAGAGAAAACGTGGCTAAGGAGAGGGCAAAGGCTGTTATCGGGCTTTATCTTACGGTCATGTATCTGCTGGTGAAAAATCTTGTGAATGTCAATGCAAGGTATGTTATTGCGATACACTGCCTTGAACGTGATTTTGGGCTGTATAAGGAGATAATTCCTGAGTTGGCTTCAAAGAACTTGAAAAATGACTACAGGATACTTTCACAGACGCTTTGTGAACTTTGTGATGATCGTGATGAGTCGCCGAATTTGTTCTTGAAAAAGAACAAGCGGCTGCGCAAGTGCGTTGAAGTTGATATCAATAATGCAGACAGCAGCATGACAAGAAAATACCGCAACTGTATTGCTCATCTTACTGTAGTTCGTGAACTGAAAGAATACATAGGAGATATTCGTACAGTGGATTCTTACTTCTCCATTTATCATTATGTTATGCAGCGCTGTATCACGAAAAGGGAAGATGACACAAAGCAAGAAGAGAAAATAAAGTATGAGGACGATCTTTTAAAAAATCACGGCTATACGAAAGACTTTGTAAAGGCTCTTAACTCGCCGTTTGGATACAACATTCCGAGGTTTAAAAATCTTTCAATTGAGCAGTTGTTTGACAGAAATGAATATCTTACTGAAAAGTAGCGTGGTGTAGATACCGCCGCTCTCTTGGGGGACAGGAGGCGGCGGTGATATTCATTCTTGTAAAAGACGTGGTGGATATTCTGTTTGATTTGTTTTTTGGGAAAGAAGAAGTAGGACAAGTGAAAATCAGAGCGCTGTATGCAATGTGGTGCGGATATCTACAAACGCTTAGCAACAGCATAAAGCTGTTGGATAAAGACGGCGAGATATCTAAAGATGTAACAACTCATATCACAAAAGAAGAAGCCAAAAAGCTGATGAAGCTCCTTAAAAAGCTGAATGTTTTTCGATTTTCTACCTCACCAGCGTCATTAGGGGAATAGTCCCAATCGTCTGTAGAAGCGATAACAACAGTATCGTTCTTAAAGTCAACTATAGCGCCAACACCATATGTAGTGATAAGCTGAGTTTTTCTTATATCTCCAACGGAGATCTTTTTGTCTGAATATGTTGATATGCCATTCTTCTGCATAATCTCTTATTCTAGGCTCGATACTTTCGACACGTTCAAGCATGTTTCGTTTTATCTGCTCTATATCTTTATCATCAGCAGTTTTTCGACGATGGCAGCAAAAATCCTGCTCTGACACAGAAAATCATGGACAGCGTATCGAGGCTTTCTGAGAAGGATCAGAAGCTTGTCCTGGAGATTTCGGAGAGGTTGGGGAAAGATTGAATCGATAAAGTGCCTTAATGCTAGTCATAAGGCACGTTTGCTATGTGGAACATACAAAAAAAGGGTTACGCTTTTTGATCCCTCAAAGCATAACCCTACTTTTTTTAGGTAATACAAAAACTCCCCCTGCGGCGTTAAGTTCTGATAATAAAAAAAGCCATGACGGACGATGCCCGTCACGGCGAGTGACTGGTCGAGGTGACGGGACTTGAACCCACGGCCTCTGCGTCCCGAACGCAGCGCTCTACCAAACTGAGCCACACCTCGAAATACCACTGTAATATTATATCACACCCATCAAACCTTGTCAAGGCGTTTTTTCTGTTTTGTATCCTCTTTGTTCTTTTTTTACTGCGTTGACCTTTGGTGCATGACGAATTTATTGAAATCATTCTCATTGTAACTTATTTTCATTGACATACGCCTTGCGTTGTGATATTATATATATAAAGGTGTTCTCGTTTAAAAGTTTTTGTATGAGGTGATGAAATTGATGAATATGAAGAAAAGAATGTTGAGCATTGTCCTGTCTGGCGCAATGGCTGTTTCTACTGCTGTGTCTGCTGGATCGTTCAGTGCCTTTGCCGTGGCGCAATGTGTTGCGTATTCAGGCTCTAATGTGAATGCTCAGGACTATGTGCAATGGTCTGACACAGTGAAATCTTACCTGACAGTGTGCGACAACGGCAATTATATGCGTGTCCAGTCAGGCGCTATCGAAGGCAAGCTCCTTGTGGAATATTACAGCCCTGATTTTGAACCGCTCAGCACTAAGCTTATCGACAATGAACTGCCGATCTTTGGTGCTTTCTATGACTCCGGCAATAATTATTATGTCCTTAGCGGTCAGGAAAATCCGAAACAAAACGACTCCCTCGAGGTTTTCCGTATCACGAAGTATGATAAGAATTGGAACAAAATAAAGTCCTGCGGTCTGTATGGAGCAAACACTACAGTTCCATTCGATGCAGGCTCGGCAAGAATGATCCATAGCGGTGACCACCTGCTTGTGAGAACCTGCCATGAAATGTATAAATCAAGCGACGGCAATAATCATCAGTCTAATGTTACCATTGAAGTGGATATGCCTTCAATGACTATCACTGATTCATATACCGGCATCATGAACGTTGATTATGGCTATGTTAGCCACTCCTTCAATCAGTTTATAAAAACCGACGGCAACCATATAGTCGCCCTCGACCATGGTGACGCTCATCCACGTTCTGCCGTTCTGGTGAAGTATAATTCTGATTTTACTACAGGCAAATTCTTCCCAAGCTATTTTGAACAGGTCAGCAATATCGACGTTGTAACATACCCTGAATATACCGCCGGTCACTATAACTATACAGGTGCGGCTATAGGCGGCTTTGATGTGTCATCATCAAGCTATATCGTGGCACAGAGTACAGTTGACCTTGATTATATCAATACGTCAGAAACACGAAACGTCTACGTTTCCGCTGTTTCAAAGGATCTTTCCACAAACAAGCTCAATAAGATAACTTCTTATGCAGAAGGTACAGCTTCAGCTTCTGCTCCACAGCTTGTGAAGATAAATAATAACAGCTTTTTGCTTTTGTGGACCAGAGATACAAAGGTCAGCTGTGTGAAGCTAAACGCTGACGGCACTGTAAACGGCAGTATCCACACCTTTGAGGGAAGCCTTTCAGATTGCCAGCCTGTTATCAAAAACGGCAGAGCAGTTTGGTATGTTTACGATAAAAATAACGTGACCTTCAACTCCCTGAACCTTTCAAATCTTGACGATATAAAGACGGTTGACGTCAAAACAGGTCATGACTACGAAACAAAGTACGCATCAAAAACTGACGGCACTGTAACACAGACCTGCAAGTCTTGCGGTTATGTGAATAAGTTCACAGTTCCGACCTCTACCACTGTTTATTGGCGCACAGACCTTTCGAATACGTCCTTTTCAAGCGTATTGAGCAAAACTCAGTTCAGTGTGGGCGACAGCATTGATTTCTGGCTTTATGACGATACAGACTACACAGTTGAATTTTCTGATCGCAGCATGGTAAGTGTAAATAAGCTTGAAAACTATGCTAATGATATCAGACGTATCACATTCAAAAACGGCGGTTCACTCACTGTAAAAATTTATCCTACATACAATCCGTCTGTAGCAAAGACATACAAATTCACCTGCGGATGCACGAGCCACACATATGGCAGTGCTGTTATCACAAAACAGCCGACCTGCACATCAGAGGGTACAAAAACAAAAACTTGTACACAGTGCGGAGCAACAGTAACAGAAACAATTGCAAAGCTTTCCCACAGCTACACAGCCACAGTTGTTGCACCTACTTGCACTGCTAACGGCTACACTCTCCACAAGTGTTCTGTTTGCGGTACTTCATACAAGGACAACACAACAAAAGCAACAGGTCACAGCTACGGAAATTCTGTTGTAACAAAACAGCCGACCTGCACATCAGAGGGTACTGCTATAAAGACTTGCACAAAGTGCAATGC
>ENA-OYZH01000163-OYZH01000163.1-human-gut-metagenome-genome-assembly--contig:-NODE-163-length-16051-cov-5.125656_pt1 | contig 16051 bp, 20 predicted proteins | sample MGYA00244072_ERZ653468 | MGnify/ENA primary metagenome ERZ653468 (study PRJEB26926, sample SAMN06165161) | human gut metagenome | biome: ENVO:00009003; feature: ENVO:2100002; material: ENVO:00002003...
GATCTACACCTATTAAGTCGTCGGCAGCGTCAGATGTGTATAAGAGACAGCAAGAGAAGTCTTTGAAAATGGAAAGGTAATCAATTTTTGTGGTGATACTCAAACCATCTTTGAAATTGAAAATCAAAAAAAATGTTATAATTTTCTTGTACCTAAAATTATAAATAAAGACCCCATTACCTCTGATCTTATAAAAAAAATTCATTATCAACTTATGCAAGGGGTCTATGACGAACACCGTTGGCAAAAAGGTGAACGTCCTGGACATTATAAAATACATGATTATGTAATTGGCAAATCAAATCAGGGTGCGCTACCAGAAGAAGTTCCGGCTGAAATAGCGGAATTATGTGACGAAATTTTAAATATCCCTGACAAGGGTGATAACATTTTAAAAACAGCCGCATATATTCATTGTAAATTTGAAAATATTCATGCATTTGCCGATGGAAATGGAAGAGTAGGGAGAACCCTTATGAACTATTATTTGATGATCAATAACTATCCACCTTTAGTAGTATACTCAGAAACAAAAGACCAGTATTATAAATCCTTAGATCATTATGACAATACCGGTGATATCACTCCATATCTTAATTATATGAAAAAAAGCTTGGAGAAAACATGGGTTTTGGGTGAGTTAAAGTGACATCATATCTATTCCTCTGCTCCGCATATTTACTAATTCCTGAAACGTTGGCAAAAGAACTTTTTCATACCTCATACTTATCATTGATGTATAAAACTTTTTCCGTACATCACTAATACATGGAATTTCATAAATCATACTTTTTATTTTTTCCATATCAATCTTGGGAACCAGTCTTTTCACAGCTTCATTGCATTTCTCATTCCGCTTGGTATAAATATATTCACACGGTTTCACATGGTGCTCTTTTATCATAAAATTATTAGTTTTTCTTTTATAAGACTCATTTTCCATAATACCAGGATCTATCAATACTTTTTTCATTGTTTCATCATCCCATCTATTATTAAGACAATTACCGTTATCATATACCGGAGTAATAGAAAAGGATCCATCTGCTTTTTTTATAATTCCCCAGTTGGCATTATTACGATCTGGATTGCCTATAAATGCATCCACAACAAACATATTCCAAAAATGTTCCTCTATTCCAGAAATACGATTTAACATAGGATGCTCTTGAATCGTCATAAGTACTTCCTGAAGATCCGTTCCGGTCCCATTCGTTTCTTCACCATTAGAGTCAAGAAATGGCGGTAAAAAAGTTACTTTTATTTTTTCAAATTCTATTAGGTTTTCTCCTTCTAATAAAAAATCCTTACATCCTACCACTACTCTGTTTTTATACACTCCAAGTTTTGTTTCATGAACAGGCATTCCTATCAATTCATATGCATGAGATCCTATATACTCAGAAACAGGAGCATTACTGTAACTCGTTTTTATATTTTTAAGTTGCTTATCCTTCAAATTACCGGGAAATTTCAAAATATAATTCTGTCCTTCGTAAACAACACCTAATTTTCTTCTAGCAGCTCCACCATATACACGATCATTTATAGGACAATCTTCAAAATTTATCATTTCTATCACCTTAATCCATACCTCCTGAAAATAGTGTCTAACTGCTTTCCACTGATGCTGCCATGTATACAACACTGCTTCACAGTCGCTTCCAGTGTTTCCAGACAGCAATCATATCCTACAAAATCTCCACTATGATAATAGCTCTCCAGTTCTTCAATATCCCTTTGAAGGACTTTAGGCAATTCTTCCCTGTTAATCACATAATTTTCATCAATAAAAATAAAATATCACTCCTTCTGCTCCAGACCTACAAAAACTCAATTCTGTTGGTATATTAAAAGTCAACTGTTTACGACATCTATCCGGTTCTATTCTTTTAGGGATTTTTCCATTATTCTCCATACACTGTAATTCTCCTCCGGATATTCTTCATCAATCCACTTCCAATCACATACACACCTTAAAAAATCTTTGTTGTCCTCCAACTCCAGCATCCCTAATTGCAGACAGCCATACATACTTTCATCGCCACCGTAAGATAAACAATATGTGGATTCTCTATTACCTACAATCTTCCCCTCACGATTGTTAAAAGCATCATTTGAAATGGACACTAATAACTGTATCACCTTTTCCGGTAAAGTACGTTTAAAATAGATCACACTTTTTTGCATCCTCTAACCTCTTTCCCTCTTTACAGAAACCAATTTCTTAACCACCAGCTTCTCGGCATACACCGGTGGCATCCTAACTCCAGACTACCAGTTTTCCAATGTACACAGCGGAATCTCCAACAACACGCGATCGTACAGCACTACTATACCATCCATTGATTGGAGCGTCAAATCGCGAAAGCCCAGCAGGTATAACAGGACACCAAAAACGCCCGGACAGACAAAAAGAACGCCAGAGAAACCGGAAATAACGATACGGGGGTTTAACACTTCTTTTTTCTTCATTTTAAAATAAATCCTTTATTTAAGACATTCCTGGCTTATTTTTTGTCAAATTTTATGAATTTATATGTGCTTTTTTGTACTAACTGTATTGTAATTGATTTAATTGGAGGACTTCTTAATGTATATCAATATTACTGGCAGCAAAGACAACAAAGATGTTTATATCACCCAGTCCTACCGCAGGGAAAACGGTAAAACTTCTTCCCGCATCTATAAAAAGCTGGGCAGTACAATGATCTTCTGACTCAGTTTTCCGGGAACGAAGCGGAAATGATGGACTGGGCCCAAAAGGAAACTGAAAAAGAAACTTTACTTTATAACCAGCGAAAGGAAAAAGTTACCGTCTCTTTTTCACCTCTCGCATGTATTCCTTTAGACGAAGAGCGCCTTTTTAATGTGGGCTATCTGTTCCTGCAACAGCTCTGCACCGAACTACGTTTGGACAACATTTGCAGAAACATCTTATATCCGCCTTCTGGTATACCGGCTGTTGGAGAAGAAACTGGGGGAAGAATTCGCCTGCAGCGAAATCTTAAAAACCCTTCGGGACATGAATATGATCCTGCTTTCCAAAGACAGTGGCTGCATTCCCTCCTACAAACGTACAAAACTGACCGATGCATTGCACAGTGCTTTTGGATTCAGAACGGATTATGAATTTATATCAAAGGCAGATATACGGGCACTTATCAAAGAAACAATGCAGAAAAAATAACACAATTTCAAAAATAGTACAATATCGATGCGAAAAAGGAAACAGCCATACCCCTGATAAATACTGGGGTTATGGCTGTTTTTTGCTCTATAAAGTGTCAAAGATGGGATTTTAATCCATTTTAATCCGGATATTTGATCATATCGTACATTTTTCCATAGGCTCCCAGATCACGGATGCCTTCAAGCTGCATTCCAAGATGTCTGTATTTATCGCATTTTGACTTTGCATCTGTCTCCAGGATCACCGGGACCTGTAAACGGTTACCCTCTGCGTAGGCCAGCTCCATCACCTTACGCATATAGCCCAGTCCCTGGAATGCCTCCAGGACACAGACCATGCCGACGAAGATGCAGGGCTTTTTCGCTTTTTTCATCCGATCCTCCAAAGAGGTTCCGCCCTTCGAGATAGCAACTCCCATACGGAAGATCTCCTTCAGGCTCATAGAATGGAAAAGAGCCTTTACAAGTTCCATGCTCGCTCCAAAGCCCAGCTTCTGTCCCGGCAGCTTATAGGCGATATAGCCCCTACCAGGCTCACGGATGCCATAAAGCATACCGCCAGCAAATGCCATCCGCACATATCCGGCGATATAGTCTGCCACCGCATCTTTACTGCGGAAAAAGGAATCCATGCCGATTTCCTCTCCATAATCATAATAGCCAAAGGCATGACCGATCTGATCAGGTATCTGTGCATCTAAATCTGTTACCCTCATAATATTCTCCCTCCGAATGGTCATTCAGTGTGTGTTATGTAGAAAACGAAAGGTTAGCATACACTAACTGATAATATAGTACCATATCTTACGCGATATGAAAATACATTTCCGAGGGAAAATTTATGCAGAAGACTTCGTTTCAGGCATTGTTCCGGTCGTGGCTGTTATCATACAGAGCCTGAATATCAGCGGGAAGTTTATCCGGAAGCATGGCGTGAATTTCGTCTTCGTTGCCGTCCTCCATGGCCTTTTCGTAATACCAGCATTTGAATTTCAGCATATCCAGGTTTTTTTCCAACTGCTTCATTTCTTCTTCCACAGCTTTTTTTCTGGCTTCGAACATTGCCTTGCGGTTCGGATAAGTGGAAGGCCCTTCCTCTACCCATTCAAAAAACTGTCGTATGTCCTTGATCTCCAGACCGGAGCGCTTCAGATATTCGATCATACGGATGGCATCCAGTTCTGCCTGACTGAACCGCCGGATCCCGGACTGCTTCTCCAGATTCGGGAAAAATCCCTCTTTATCATAATATCTTAAAGTGGAAATCGGTAAATTTGTCATTGCGGAAACTTGTCCGATGCTGTACATATATAATCCTCCTTGTTTTTGCAAAGCAAAAATCCGAGCTTCATGTCTAGGAGAGGATTTCGTCTCCCTGCATAAAATTATCTAAAGCTGACTTTAGGTATTACTACTGCTATTATAAAGTGGCAATATGCAAAAAACAGCAAAAAACAAGAGTTTTGTACTATAAAGTTTCCCCCGGGCTGTGTCGATATTATTTATATAGGAAAATACAGACACCATGGATGGAGAAAAAGCTACGGATGGCGGCCTTGAGAGAGGCAGCCATCCGTTTTTTGCGGCAGTAATCGCTGTCGGAGAGGGAGATATTATGGCAATTACAGGAATCGGCTATGGAAGGACTTTCGTGTATGAGACACAGAAGAGAGTGAATGAGGGAGTTTTGCAGAGTACGTCAGATGCGGAAAATCGTTTTGCGGAAAACCTGGAGGCTGCGGAGGAAAATGACAAGGCACTGGCGCCGGTGACGCGGGGGGTGCGGCTGAACCGTCGTATCGAAGGCAAGGATAAGGTGCCTTATGGGGAGATGGCGGAGAACGGTGTTATTGAATATAATGGGGTGGTCTTCGTCTGCGATTATGATCATAACCGTCTGACGCTGGGAGATACCTCTAATGAGAAAGATTGTATCAACATTCCGCTGTCCGGCGGTGGAAGCCTGCTGGTTAACCGGAATAACATCGATGCCCTGTCCAAGGCCATCGGTATGTTCAGTCCGGAGGATGTGAACCGGATCCTGCGTGCACTGGCACAGGATAAGAAGATACGGGAGATGGAGAAAGAACTGGATGATATGGAGAACGGTGACAATGTAGACAGCAACGAGGAAACTTCGGAGACGCCCGATGCGGACAAAGCAGCGGAAACGGACCCGGCCGGAACCGCCGGAGAACCGGAAAAAGAGGATCTGAGTCTCATGGAGCAGATCCGCGAGAAAATGCAGGAGATCTACGACAAGCTTCAGAACGGCGATACAGAGACGAAATTCATGATCGGCAATCAGGAATTCAGCATCAAAGAATGGGACAGTTTTCTGGAGAAGTTCGACAGCGTACAGGATGCAATCCGGGAGGCACTGGAAGAGAAAATCGAAAAACAGACGGAAGAACATTTCGAAGAGGAAGACTTAGAGGAGACTGCCGATAAGAAACCCGATGTCAATCCGGATTTTTCCGATATTCCCGAGGAGACTTTCCGTAAACTTTTTTGAACAGATCCTTGAAATAATTGCTGTCGTTGAAGCCGTATTCCAGAGCAATATCCGTGATGGAGCTGTCGGTGGTGAGAAGTGCCGTCTGGGCGTGCTTGAGCCGTACGTAATTTAAATATTCCTTGAACCCCATGCCGGTGATCAGTTTGAATTTCTTGCTGAAATAGGTGGGGCTTAAGGAAGCCACGGAGGAGACATCTTCCAGTGTCAGTGGCTTGCGGAAATTATTATAAATGTATTTTGTGGCAAGCAGGATGTCCGCATCCCGGGAGTTCAGTAGATCCGGTTCCTTTTCATTCATGACGGAATGCCGCATCAGCATGAGCAGAAGCTCTTCCAGATAGCAACGCTCAAAATGTTCGGAGTATTGGTCGAAGCGGGAATTCTCGGTGAGCATCCGGGTCAGCAGAGAGTGCAGATATTCCTGGTATACCGTAGGAACGCTGCCCATGAAGGAATGCAGCTGTAGCCCCTGCCCGGATATGGAAGTGAGGCTGTCGGCAGACCGGTCCGATAAATGCAGATATTCTTCTTTGAAATAGATCATTACGATCTCGCAGACCTCTCCGGCGGAATACAGAGAGTGATGCAGTTCTCCCGGAGCGATGAAGACCAGATCTCCGGCTTCCATCTGATAGACCGTATCTTTTAACAGGAAACGGCAGCTTCCCGACCAGAGATAAAAAATTTCATAAAAGCTGTGATAATGATCGGGCTGCAGGGGAGAAAAATCACCTCTGCGGCCTTTTTCCACGATGATCCGGTCAATATCCTTTCTGCCGCGTCTGCCTTTTTTCGTTGTGATATCCATAGCTGCTCCTTCACTTTTTAAATCTACTGACATTGATACAGTCAGAATACCACAAAAAAACAGTGTTTTCAACACAAACAAGCTATAAAAACAGCAGTAAATATAAATAAATTACGCTATTATAATAACTGAAAAAGGAACCCGCCTCTTTCAAAAATACTTTTCTCTCTATCCCCCTCGGTACACTCCCCCCTCGCCGAGGGGAATTTTTTGCGCAAAAATCACAGAAAACAGGCAGTCTCGTTACAATGGATTGCGCATTTTCCAAAGGATTGTTACCATAAGGGTACAGATAGGCCGGCATACGGTGCTAAAGCAAAGGTGCTAAAGCAAAGGTGCTAAAGCACCTAGAGTTTGCAGAGTACAGAAAGGTATAGGGATTAGTATGGATAAAAAGAAAACGGGCAATCTGATCCGGGAAGCCAGACAATGCAAAAATTATACCCAGAGTGAACTGGGAAGGATGTTAGGGGTGACCAACAAAGCGGTATCCCGGTGGGAGAATGGAGAAAGTTTTCCGGATATCGGCGTATTGGAGTCCCTGTCTCATCTGTTGGAACTGCCGATTCAGGACATTGTGACCGGAGAGCGGGCGGGAGACCGGGAGGAGGCTGTGACGGAAGTCGTGAGACTGGCAAAGCTCCAGGAGCAGCGGAAACGTGAAAAGAGGATCCTGTATCTGATCGTGCTGGGGCTTTTGATCTATCACTGTGTCATCGGGATCCGTTTATTTTCCGGAAGAGGGTTGTTTGGGGGAAGAGATATTGCCTGCCTGGTGGCCGGAATCTCCATGGCGGGGACGCTGACGATGCTGGGGCTTGTATACCGGTATTTCGGAAAGGAAGAGGATGTGAAAATGATTCCCTCCAGTCAATTAAGCAGAGGACTTGGAATAGCATCCCTTGCGATGCTATTATGGAGTGTTGGAATCATGTATTTAAGCTTCGGAATGGTCCGGGCAGGAAGTGTTCCCCTTGGTATGGAACTCAGCTCCCTGGGACCGTTTTTGAACAATCAGCTTTGTGCGGGCTATGCCCTGAATGTAATATTTCTGGCAGTGGAAATGTACCGTCTGCTCATGGAGCGGACGGTACTGCATCCGGGATGTGTGATCTCACCGGCGGTCATCTATCTGGATTTCTTTTACATAGACATCCTGGGCCGGATGGATACCCTGGACAGCGTCTGGAAGGCACTGGACAGAGGGACGGTACTCATTTTGCTAGAGGCAGTGTTGGGAATTGTATTTCTGTTTATACAGTCCCACCGTTCTCGTTCTCACGCATCCGATAGCCCACACCAATCTCAGTGAAGACATACTGGGGCTGGGCAGGATTCTGTTCCAGCTTCCTGCGGATGTTGGCCATGTTGACTCTAAGGATCTGGTTGTTATTGTCCATGTAGGGGCCCCAGATGGCATTCATGATGTAACTGTAGGTCAGGACTCTGCCGGAATTCTCTGCTAAAAGTGTGAGCAGCTGGTACTCAATCTGGGTCAGATGCACCTCTTCACCCCGCAGGCGGATCAGTCGTTTCTCGAAATCAATCTCCAGATCCAGTGCCTTATATACATGACCGGGAGTCTGGGCGTGGCTGTGCCGCAGAGAAGTGCGGATCCTTGCCATGAGCTCGCCGGTGCCGAAAGGTTTTGTGATATAATCATCCGCCCCCAGATCCAGAGCGGAGACCTTCTCCTGCTCCTTGGTGCGGGCAGATATGATGATCACCGGAACATCGCTCCAGGAACGGAGTTTCTGTAATACCTCCAGCCCGTCCATGTCCGGCAGCCCTAAATCTAACAGGATCACATTGGGGCAGAAAGAAGTGCTGAGACTAAGTCCCTCTCTGCCGTTTAAGGCATGCATGATCTTGTAGCCTTCCCGGTCCATGGTAGCGGTGATGAAATTACTGATACTTCTATCGTCTTCGATTAAGAGAACTTTGATCTTATTCATATCTGAGATCCATATCCTTTCCGGTATTTTCAACAGTTCTATCGTATGTGGCTGAGAGTACACTTATTTTTCCGAAGCGAGAGCTTCCGCCTTGGGAAGTGTGAAACAGAATTCCGCGCCATCCGCATGATTCCTGCCACTCAGCGTTCCGTGATGGGCGGTGATGATGGTCTTGCAGATGGACAGACCGATACCCATGCCTTTGCGGGAATCCGAGCTCCGGGAATTGTTGTAGGTACCCGTCTCGAACAGATTCTGTAATTTTTCTTCCGACAGTCCTTTTCCGTAGTCTCTCACAATAAAAGAGACATGCTCCGGATGATCCTCCACGATGAAATCAATGGGCAGGATACTTCCGGAATGAACGATGGCATTTTCCAGCAGATTGATGGTGACCTGCTCGATCAGCACCGCATCCATGGGTATCATCAGAAATTCCTCGGGGATCTTGACCCGGATGGCGGCATCGGGATAGCGTTTTTTCAGCTTCTCCAAAGCTTCTCCCACCACTTCCTCCACCGGCTCCTCTGTGGTATTGATGCTTAAGCTGTCTCCCTGGATACGGGTGACGGACAGCAGATTTTCCACCATATTCAACAGCCAGTTGGAATCCTCGTAGATATTGGTCATGATCGTACGCTGTTCGGTGGAGCTTAGATCGTTCTGACTTTCCAGAAACAGGGAGCTGTTGCCGATGATGCCGGTGAGCGGCGTGCGCAGATCGTGGGAGATGGCGCGCAGAAGATTCGCACGCATCTTTTCCATTTCGGCCTCTGCCAGCCGCTTTTCCCGCTCTGCGATCATCTCGGACTGGATGGTCATATGGGAGGTCATGGTACACAGGATCAGAGTGATCCCGCTCATCAGCAGGAAGGTGATAGGGTAGCCGGTCAGTGTGAAATTAAGCTTATAATACGGATAGGTGAACAGATAATTGATCGCTATTACGGAAAAAAGGGTGCAGACAATGCCGTAGCCGTAGCCCACCGTCCATCTGGCGATGATCACCAGTGCCAGAATGTAGAACAATGCTACATTGGCATGGTTGTCCGGGACAATATGCTGATATAAAAAAGAGGCAAGTGTGGCGCACAGCATGCAGGCAGCACAGATCAGGATACTGATGGCGTGCCTGGTAAAGGGTGGTTTTAAGCGGAAGCTTTTCCGCGGTGATTTTTTATCGGAAAATGATCGGAACACGGTGTGATCCTCCATGAAATATTGTTAGTTGTTTTTTAAATTTATTATAACTATAGTACCATTACTTTGCAATGCAAGGTGTAAAGAAGTAGTTAAGGATATATGACAACCGGTATATTTTCCCCTAAAGCGGAGGCAAAAGGCAGGCAGGTATCCTCCGGAAAAGCTAAGACACAAAAAATAGGAACATATACTTTCGTTAGGTTGACATCAGGAAAAACATTAGATTAAAATGTAGTATGGCGGCGGTCCTGAAAGGGCGGACCGTCTATGTGGACAGGAGAGGAGTAGGTTATGTTTCTGACAGGATTGGCACTATTGCCGGCCATCGCACTGGTGGTATGGATCTACAGACAGGATAAGGTGGAGAAGGAGCCGAGGGGATTATTGTGGAAAATATTCCTGTTCGGCGTGTTGTCCGTGATACCGGCCATGATACTGGAAATCATTCTGGATGAAGTATTTCTGGTATTTGTGGATGCAGATACGCTGTGCTACGTGATCCTGGATAATTTTATCGGGGTGGCATTGATCGAGGAACTTTGCAAGATGAAAGCGGCCAAATGGGCGGCATGGAAGCATCCGGCCTTCAATTATAAATTCGATGCCATCGTGTACTGCGTGACTTCGGCATTGGGATTTGCAGCCATTGAAAATGTTCTGTATTGTCTGGGCGGTGACTTTGGGACGGCAGTGACCAGAGCCCTGTTGTCCGTGCCTTCCCATGCCATCGATGGCGTGATCATGGGATATTTCTTCGGTGTGGCGAAGGAGGCAGAACTTGCAGGCGATAAAAAACGCAGGAAACGCTACCTGAAGCTCAGCGTGTTCATGCCGATGATCGAACACGGTATCTATGATTCCGCATTGTCTCTGGATGCGGACTGGATCTTCGTTTTCTTTTTCCTGTTTGTGATCGTGGTGGATGTCTGGGCCTATAAATTTGTGAAAAAGCAGTCTGGGCAGGACCGGGAGCTGTCTGCATAAAGATTGCGTTAAGAACCCGTGAAAATTTTATAAATTCACGAAAAACGGTAGGATCGGGTCTTTGCTTCATGTTAAGATAAAGAAAACCTAAAGAAAGGAAAGACCAATATTGAAGTTATTGAATCCAAAGATCCGGCAAAAATTTGCAGAATCCTTGAAGGCGGTCCTGCCGGTAGTAGGGATCGTGATCGTATTAAGCTTTACCATAGCTCCAATTACCTCCAGTATCCTGCTGTGCTTTCTGGTGGGAGCGGTGATGGTCATGGCCGGTATGATGTTTTTCACCCTGGGTGCGGAGATGTCCATGACCCCCATGGGAGAAAAAGTGGGTGCCAGAATGACCCAGAGTAAAAATATTCTGCTGATCGTAGTGTTATCTTTTCTGTTGGGAGTGGTGATCACCATTTCCGAGCCTGACTTGCAGGTGTTGGCGACACAGGTGCCTTCGGTTCCGAACATGACGCTGATCCTGGCAGTGGCAGTGGGCGTGGGAATCTTCCTGGTCATTGCCCTTCTGCGTATGCTGATCGGTGTGGCACTGCCGCCGTTGTTAACTTTTTTCTACATAGCAGTGTTCGTTCTTGCATTTCTCGTACCGGAGAACTTTCGGGCAGTGGCGTTTGATTCCGGAGGTGTGACCACGGGACCCATGACCGTTCCTTTTATCATGGCACTTGGTGTCGGTATTGCGTCCATCCGTAATGACCATCATGCGGCAGACGACAGCTTCGGTCTGGTAGCACTGTGCTCCATCGGCCCAATCCTGGCGGTTATGGTGCTGGGGCTGATCTACAAGCCGACCAATGCGGATTACCAGCCGGTGGCGATCCCGGAGATCGCTGATTCCGTGGAACTGGCGCAGCTTTTTGCCCATGGGATTCCGGATTATATGAAAGAAATCGCACTCTCATTACTTCCCATTGTATTGTTTTTCGGTCTGTTCCAGATATTTGCCCTGCGGCTGTCGGGGAAGACACTGGCGAAGATCCTGATCGGGCTGGTGTATACTTATATCGGTCTGGTATTGTTTCTGACCGGCGCAAATGTGGGCTTTATGCCAGCCGGTAATTACCTCGGTCAGGTCATGGCAGCCAGATCCTACAGGTGGGTACTGGTGCCGGTGGGAGCACTGATTGGTTACTTTATCGTAAAAGCGGAGCCAGCGGTCTATGTATTGAATCATCAGGTAGAGGAGCTGACGGACGGCGCTATCTCTGCCAGATCCATGGGCATTTCTCTGTCCGTGGGCGTATCCTTATCCGTAGCACTGGCGATGATCCGCGTGCTGACGGGGATCCCGATTCTATGGTTTTTGATCCCGGGCTACGGTGTGGCGATAGGACTATCCTTTTTTGTACCGAAGATATTCACAGCGATCGCCTTCGACTCCGGCGGTGTGGCAAGCGGTCCCATGACAGCTACCTTTTTACTGCCGTTAGCGCAGGGTGCCTGTGTGGCGGTGGGCGGCAATTTAGTCGCAGATGCTTTCGGTGTGGTAGCAATGGTAGCCATGACACCGCTGATCACGATTCAGATATTGGGAATGGTATATCAGTTAAAGCAGCAGAAGAGCGGTGCAGGCGTATTTGCCGGTGCGGCGGATGCATTTGGTGCTTTGGATGAGAATGCCATCATTGAACTGTAGGAGGTGTGCCCATGAGTGAATTATATATGATGGTCACCATCACCAATCGTCAGCTGACGAGGAAATTCGTGGAATGCTATAAAGAAAACGGCGCACAGGTCGGCAGTGTTACCGTCGGCATGGGAACCGCGGCGAATGAGATCTTAGATTATTTTGGACTGGACGGCATGGAGAAGAGCGTATTGTTCCATCTTGTCACAGATGCTGCCTGGCGGCAGATCAAGCCTGCTCTGCGTAAGAAAATGCAGATCGATTTCCCGGGAATGGGAATCGCATTTATCATTCCCGTGAGCAGTGTCGGTGGCAAGAAAGCATTGAATTACCTGACCTGCGGGCAGGAATTCGTAAAAGGAGAGGAGTCCACATTGAAAGAGACGAAGAATGAGCTTCTGGTAGTGATAGCCAATCATGGATATACGGAGCTGGTCATGGATGCAGCGAGAGAAGTACATGCGGCGGGCGGCACAGTCATCCATGCCAAGGGCACCGGAACAGAGAATGCACAGCAGTTTCTGGGCGTGACACTGGTGCCGGAAAAAGAAATGTTGTTCATTGTGGTAAAAAGTGAGCAGAAAAATTCCATCATGCGTGCTATAATGGAAAAAGCAGGACTGGAGAGTAAAGCACAAAGCATAGTATTCTCCCTTCCTGTGACAGATACTGCAGGCATGCGCCTGATGGAGGAGATGGGAGAGACATGACAAACGGCTTATCCGGACCCAGGAAGCAGTTCCTGGACGTGCTCCGGGTACTGGCAACCTGTGCAGTGGTGCTGATGCATGTACTGACAGGTGCGACAGATGTGACAGATGCGTCGATAATGCCGGAATACCGGTCATTATTGCTGTCAGTTATGGATCTGGTGACCTGGTGTGTTCCTATATTTTTATTGATCTCGGGATATTTGTTCCTGAATCCGGAACGTACATTGACTTATCCGGTCATGATTAAAAAATATTGCAGGAGGATTGCGCTGGCGATCCTCCTATTCGGCGTTCCGTATGCAGCTTCCGAGCTGGTAGTGGCGGAGCGGACCTTCCGGATCAGGATGATCCCGGAGGCACTGAAGATGACTCTGACGGGACATACCTGGTCCCATATGTGGTATCTGTATTTGATCTTGTTTTTATATCTGATCACGCCGCTTCTGAAAAAAGTGCTGCGTGTGCTGCCGGTGTGGGGTGTTGCGGCAGTGATGGCAGTGATCTTCTTAGGAAGCAGTGTGGCACCGTTTCTGAATAAGGTACTGGATGTCAACAGTATTCCGGTATTGCCGGATGGCGGTGTGTATTTCCTGTATTATCTGTGTGGATATCTCTTCGCAGTGAGAGAAGTATGTGTGGACAAGGCAGAGAGTTCCGGCACGTCCGGGAAAGGCATGGAAGCCGGGCTCGATACGGAGCCGGTCAGAGGGAAACGGATAGGAAACGTGTGGCTGATGGCAGCGGCAGTGCTGATGATGGGAATGATCCTCAGCAGGACACTCGCCGGATTCTCCATCCAGATGGCATACAATTATCCGTTTACAGTACTGCTTGCAGTGCTTCTGTTCGCTGCAGGATGGAATGGAAGACGGGACGGCGCGGCTTCTACTGCCCGGGAGAAAACACACCGGATCCCCTGGCAGGAGGCGGGAGCTTTGAGCTTTGCCGTATACCTGGTACATCCGGTGTATGTGAACCTACTGTATAAATTTGTGAAGATCACACCCTTTACAGTGCTGGAACAATGCGGTGTGCAGTCTGTAGCCGCGGGACAAGTGGTATTGATTTTGTTGCTGGCTGCATTCTGCCTGGTAGTGCTGGCACTGGCAACGGCGACCGCATGGGTGCTGCGCAAGATCCCGGTGTTAAGAAAATACGTGCTGTGATCAGATGTGAAATATAGGCGGCAAATCTGGTTTTGCATTACAAATATTTGATAATAGCATACCCCTTGCCAGCAGAAGACTTCTATGCTAGAATGTGTACAAAGCATAGAAGTTTTCTATTTCTACAGATATCTTGTGAAGTTCTGAATAGCAAGTCGGAAAGTCCATGCTTTTATTCCAAATTTACAACATTCTAAAATAACAGCGGGGTTTTGACCGCGATATACGTACTGTGTATGGGACATAGGTATGTCTGTTTTTGTTACTATAATCTCATAAACATGGAATGTCTGATCCTGCGGTTATAACAAACACAGGAAGGAATTCTATGGGAAAGGCATTCCAAACATAATGGCAAGGTACGGTATCGGGATATCGTGTAAATGTTATAGGGAGAATTTATGATAGAAATTAAACCAGAAGCGAAAAAGACGGATGGTATTACAAATGATTTAGTTGAAATCACTCGACCGTCGATTGAAAAAAGGATTTATGTTATTAGAGATAAGCAAGTCATGCTGGATAGTGATCTTGCCGTCCTTTATCAGGTAGAGACAGGGGCATTGAATAGAGCAGTTAAAAGAAATATTAGTAGATTTCCAGAAGATTTTCGTTTTCAGCTCACGAATGAGGAGTATCAGAACTTGAGATGCCAAACTGGCATTTCAAGTTTTGCGCAGGACGAAAATAATTATGGTGGTCGTAGGACTCTTCCTTATGTATTTACAGAACAGGGAATCTCTATGTTGGCGAGTGTTCTACATAGCGAAGTGGCAATTAAGGTAAGCATTGGTATTATGCGCACATTCGTGGAAATGAGGAGATTTATTGCTAATAACGCCTTGCTTTTTGAGCGTATCAGTAATGTGGAGTTAAAACAACTGGAATATCAAAAGCAAACGGATGAAAAATTGGATCAGATATTTGAATATATATCGGACCATGAGGAATCAAATCAGAAAGTCTTTTTTGATGGACAGATATATGATGCTTTTAGCCTAATTGTTAGCCTGATTCAAAAAGCGGAAAAGGAAATCGTTTTAATTGATGGCTATGTGGATATAGGAACGCTGAATCTTCTCACAAAAAAGAATGAAAATGTGACTGTTGTGATGTATACATTGAAAAGAACCAAGTTATCTCAAGAAGATGTTAATAATTTCAACAGCCAGTATCCTTTACTGGAAGTGCGGTACACGAAAGTATTTCATGATCGCTTTTTAATCTTGGATAAGAAAAATGTTTATCATATAGGAGCCTCCTTAAAAGATGCAGGAAAAAAGTGTTTTGGAATTTCTCTGATTGAGGATGCTGGTATTGTGAGAGACATTCTTCAGAGATTGGAGATTGAAACGGAGGAGTAAAAACGCACCATATTTGGAATTCAATCATCAAGCAATAGTTGCTGACTTTGGCTGTGATCAAGAAGGAGCCTCGACCCAAGGCTCCTTTTTGATTAGGCTTATGATGCTAGTCAGATCACTTCCGCTGCCAGCGTCCGGAAGCACCGCAGGGCAGTACCAGACCGCTCTCGGTTACGGGGAGGCCGATCTCTTCGGCTTCCACATGACCGCCGAACTTTTTCGTCAGGGTGGAATTCATCATATAGGACAGCACGGCGGGCTGCAATCCTGTGGTGTAGGAATTGATCAGGAAAAACAGGGGATCATCGCTGAGAATCTTTGTGCAAAGCTTCACCAGGGGATGAATGGCATCCTCAATTTTCCAGATCTCGCCTTTTGGTCCTCTTCCATAGGACGGAGGATCCATGATAATTGCGTCATAGTGATTCCCCCGGCGGATTTCACGCTCTACAAACTTCACGCAGTCATCTACCAGCCCTGTCTCTTATACACATCTCCGCGCCCACGAGACG
>ENA-OYZH01000165-OYZH01000165.1-human-gut-metagenome-genome-assembly--contig:-NODE-165-length-15905-cov-4.237287_pt1 | contig 15905 bp, 10 predicted proteins | sample MGYA00244072_ERZ653468 | MGnify/ENA primary metagenome ERZ653468 (study PRJEB26926, sample SAMN06165161) | human gut metagenome | biome: ENVO:00009003; feature: ENVO:2100002; material: ENVO:00002003...
CTATTAAGTCGTCGGCAGCGTCAGATGTGTATAAGAGACAGATATATGGTTTTATGAGAAATATCACATGGAATCAGGAAGATGGTTCCTTCGTTTATTTCATATAAAGCATCTCTTATTAAAATGCTACAGCTTCCTTTGGTAAGGTAAAATAATTCCCAGAAAGAGTGTGTATGAGAAGATGACATTGAATTTTCTGGAGTGCGATATAATTTTGAAATGTTAAAATAATTTGAATTCATACATTCTCCTGAAGTTATATTTAAAGATATATTAACACAGATAAATGGAAAAATAAATGGATTAAAAAACGGAAAATTTTAGAGCAAAATAAGTGCAATATATACATTTTGCACAAAAAACATGTTGAAATATTGCTGTAATTAACAAATGGTTAAAAAATCAAGCCAAAATTATATGTAAAAACAATATAAGAAACAAAAAAAGCGGTAGCAAAACACATTACATAAATGTATTATGATAGCAAAAGCGGAAAACTACCGCGAAAGACACAGTCGTGTGCAAATATATTTAAGGAGGATAATTATGAAGTTTATGAAAAAGCGTAAGATCAGAAGAATTGCATCATTATTCATGGCAGTTCTTATGGTTGCAGCTCTCATGCCAGGCAGTATTACTAATACTAAAGCCGATGATAAGACCGCTGAATCTGGGGTCGTAGTAGACGCTGGTACATGGGAGAATAACGAAAGAACAACAACCTGGGATTTTTCAAAATACTCAGGAAGCAGTTCACTTACTTTAGCAGAAGGTGATGAGGTTGGCAGAATAAAGGTTGCTGCCGGTAAAGCATATGTTAAGACTGGTGGAGCAGGATTATCAGCTCAGAAAACAAAGGATGCTGTTATTGCTGTTCCTGTTGACCCAACAGCAACATCAGCTACACTTACTTTAAAGTTTTCTAGTAACAACAATAACAGATATGTTTATGTTGGTGACAAGAGTGGAGAGAATGCAGTCATCTGTCTGAATACAGCAGGTAGAGAGGAACTTCCTAATGCAGTTAATATCAATGGTGATAAAGAAGCTACTGTAACAGTTTCATCAGCAGCTTTTGAGGATGGTTATATTTTACTTACACCAGATACACTTGCAAGCGGTGATTCAGGTGAGATGAAGATTAAGAATTTAAAATTAGTAGAATCAAAAGATAACGGAGACAGAACATGGAACTTCAGAAAAGGTTCTGAATTAATGGGTTCTAACGGAAAGCTCATTCAGGGAACTACAGGTGAAGTTAATGGCTTAGTTATTGATGCTACAACTGGTAAGTTTGATTCTACAAGAAGTGACTGGGCACAGTTTAACACAGGAGCTGTTGTTAAGATTCCGGTTAAGGGTTCATGTGAAATCACAATTGGATCATATAAAGAGAAGCAGGCTACAATTGAAGGAACAGAAGTCGGCACTACAGAATTCAAGTATCAATACTCAGGTGCAGCAGGATATGTAGATTTAGTTGCAACAGCTGATGGATATATTGGAAGCATTGAAGTAAAGCATATTGCAGAGCCAGAAGCTAATGTAGAAAACTTTACATTTGTTATGGATGAGCATGCTGTAGATGGTGTTGTTAAGACTGGTGAGTACAAGTTCGGAGACAGCACACTTACATTAGGTGGACAGACAGTAGGCGGAGTTATTACTCAGTATACAGTAAAGCCAGATAAGAAGGTTACAATTAATGGTGTTGAACATGATGCTTATACATCAGGTAAGAGACATGCTGATGCCAATAATATTCCTAATCTTCCAGGAGAGGGTGATGGATGTTTAGCTACATTTACACCAGCAGCTAAGGGTATGATGACAGTTTATTATAACTCAACTTCATTCCTCAGAGTACATACTTTCAATGCTGATGGAACCAAGGAAGGCTATGTTGATTCAGAAACAGGATTAACATCATATTCATTTAAAGTTGTTCCTGGTAAGACATATGTTATGTCAACAACAGGAAAGACTAATAATATGTTCTATGCTGGATACAGCTATGTTGCAGATGAGAAGATTACAGTTCCAGTAACTGTAAATAATATTGATGCAACAATTGGTAGCGGATTAAGGTTATCATTAGTAGATGACCAGTTAGGTGGAGATGAGATATCTCTCAGCACAACAACAAAATCTCTTAAGCTTCTTAAGGGACACACATACAGAGTAAGCTCTAACGATGGCGGTGTTAAGCCACTTGTAGGTGATTCACAGACATTTACAGTAACAGGTGATGCAGTTACAATCACACTTAATAATGTTCCGGATGTTGAACTTACAGGTAAGATTACAGGTACAGATGCATCTAACGTAACTAAGCTTGTATTTACTAATAATACTAGTGGAACAGTAAATGAAGCAACAATAACAGGAGATTCATACAAGGTTTCTGTAAAGCCTGGTGAATATACAACAAGCGTAGAGACTAAGGATGGATCAACAACATATGACAGAGCATCCGTTAAGGCTGGTGTTGATAATGTTAATGATGTATATGTAGAGAAGGATGATCCAGCATCTAAGAGAGATTACAGCTATACAAGAGTTCCATCTCTTGCAACAGCAGGTAGTATTGCAGTAGAGAATGGAAAGCCTCACACAGTAGCAAGAGCTGATTCTTCACTTACAATTCCAGTAAAGGGAAAAGCTAAGGTTGCTATTTCTACTTACTATGCATTCAACTTTACAGTTAATGGGGAAAAGTACGATAGTACAGAAACTGATAAGGGCTATACATCAGTAGGAACAACATCTAAGACAGATACATTTGAGATGGTAGTTGAAGGTGATGCTGTTGTTAACTTTGGTGCAACAACATATATTACAGGAATTTCAGTTGTTCCTATGACAGAATTCAAGTCAGAGATTAATGTTCCTGGCGATTATGATACATTAAATGAAGCTTCAGATGCTATTCTTGGTATGCAGAACAGACCAGAAGGCGAAGCAGGCAGAGTAACTATTAACCTTACATCTGATGTATTTGAACAGGTAGTTATGGCTGCACCATATGTAACACTTAAGGGTAATGGACATACAATTTCATGGTATTATGGTGTTGGAACAAAGTATTATTCAATAGATCCAGCAACAGGTCTTTATAATAAGACACTTGCTATGGACAGATACTCATCTGAAGAAGGAAACGGAAGTCTCTGGGGTGGAGTATTCATTGTTAGAGGTAATAATTTTGTTGCAGAGAATACAACATTCTTGAATACATACAACTATTACTTAACAGAGGCTGAGAAGACAGATATTGCAGGTTCAAATCTTTCAGTAGACAGATTAGCAGAAGGCGTAGATGTATCAGATTACAAGTTTAAAGAGAGATCAAATGCTTTCTATATTGAGGCTGATAATATTGAAGTTTTCAACTGTTCAATTCTTTCATCACAGGATACACTTGGTAGAAATGGTTCAGCAAATTATGGATATCACGCATATTTCAACGGTTGTACAATCGGTGGTAATGTAGATTATATCTGTGGTGAGTTTGCAGCTGTATTTGATAACTGTAAGTTACAGTGGAAGACATATAAGAATGATGAGAATAATAATGCAAAGATTGGTTACATTGTTGCACCTAAGACAAGCCCATATGTATTCAGAAACTGTGAGGTTACAACAGATGGAGCACATGGTGATATAGCAGTATTAGGTAAGTATGGTAGAACATGGGGTGCTAACTCTAATGCATCATTTATTGAGTGTGAGACTAATGGATACATTGACTCAGAAGGCTGGACAGAAATGTCTAATGGAGAGAAGGCTTCAGCAATCTTCAATGAGTACAATAACACAAACAAGGGTGAAGCATTTGTGACAACAGGCTGTTCTAAGAGTACATTAGATGCTGTTGTTAATTATATTGATTCAGAAAATGTTTCTGCTGTTGATACAGTTCTTGGTACATGGAAGCCAGTTCATTATAAAGAAGTTATCTCTAAGGATGACGGTTCATCAAAGGGTGATGTAGCAGACGGTGGAGAAACAGGAAAAGACAGTGATGTTAATGGAACAACAGAGTCAACAGATGAAACTGTAAAGACTGGAGATACAACTCCAATTGCATTATATGTAGTATTAATGCTTTGTGCATTAGCAGGAATTGTATTTATATCAAAGAAAAGAAGAACATCTGTTAAATAATTATAATTGAATAATTGTTTAATATAACAAAATGTCCCGCGGTCGTTATGACTTGCGGGACTTTTTGGATAAAGATAAGGTTGTCTTAACCTGTCAGGTTACAGATGATGCGTTAAGATAGCCAAAAGAAGAAATATGTTATATACTTGCTAATATATGATAATTAATCAGGAGGATGTTATGTATATAATAGCGGGACTTGGTAATCCGGGTAAAGAATATATGGGAACAAGACATAATGCAGGTTTTTCAGTAATAGACGAGCTTGCAGACAAATATAATATCAGTGTGGACACAGCAAAGCACAAAGGACTTATTGGAAAAGGCGTAATAGCAGGTCAGAAAGTAATACTCGTTAAGCCTATGACATATATGAATAATTCGGGTGAGTGTATAAGAGAAGTTATGGATTATTACAAATGTGACATAGATGATTTTATTGTTATCTTCGATGATATAAGTCTTGACGTAGGTAAACTAAGACTCCGTGCAAAGGGAAGTGCAGGTGGACACAATGGAATCAAGAGTATAATAGCACATCTTGGAAGTGACAAGTTCAAGAGAATAAAGTTCGGAGTGGGCGACAAGCCTAAGAACTGGGATCTTGCAGACTGGGTGCTTGGGAAATTTCCTACAGAGGAATATGCAACATTAAGAGAGGCTAATAAGAAAGCATGTGAAGCTGTAGAATGCATACTTACAGATGGAATAGAAAGTGGTATGAATAAATATAACGGATAACTGGTGGTATAATATGAAAGCAATATTTGAGCCGGTGTATAATACAGCCGGTGTGGAACAACTTAATAAAGAGCTTGCTAAAGATGGCGGCAGAACAGTAATGGTAAGTGGCTGTATTGACACGCAGAAACTGCATTTTTCAAGTGCCATAGCCAGCAATTACAACTTCCAGCTTGTTATAACCAGTGATGAGGGGAAAGCAAGGGATATGGCGGAGGATGCCAGATTCTTTAACAGTGGTAATGTAATGTATTATCCTGCGAAGGATGTAATATTTTATAACGCAGATGTGCAGGGACGACAGATTGCCGGAGAGCGAATCAGATGTATAGCAGCCATAATTGACAGATTGAATAAATCGGACATCGCCAAATCTGGAATGGAGAAATCAACAGAGAAAGCTTCAGACGGACCGCTTACAATTGTGACAACCATTGATGGAATATCAGATATGCTTCTTCCAGTCGACAGATTCAAGAGGGCAGTCATTAACCTTAAGAAGGGTGACATACTCGATGTAGAGGATATGGCAAAGAAACTTACAGCTATGGGATTCGAGAGATTCGGAATGGTTGAAGCCAAAGGACAGTTTGCCATAAGAGGCGGAATAATAGATATATTTTCATATACAGATGAAGCACCTGTGAGAATTGAATTGTGGGATGATGAGATAGACTCAATAAGGGCGTTTGATGCAGACAGCCAGCGTTCCATTGAGAATTATAAGAGTTATACGGTATTTCCTGCAACAGAGTTCCTTTTTACTGAGGATGAGATAGAGCAGGGAATTGAAAAAATCAGACATGAAAAAGATGAACAGATGAAGCTGTTCGGAGCAGATAAAAGAAAGCGCACTAAGGAACAGATAGAGGCTGGCAATCATCTTAACAGAATGTTTGATGACGCGTTAAGGACAGGAGATTACAGCAAATTCATATATACATTTGCAGACAGAGTGAGCAGTCTGGCAGAGTATTTCCCTAAGGGAGATACTCTTATTGTCGTGGACGAACCTGTAAGGCTTAAAGAACACAGCGACATGACTTTCTATGAGTACAGTGAGAGTATGAAGAACAGATTAGAAAGCGGTTATGTGCTACCAAGTCAAACACATATGTTTATGGATATGGAGACAGCCGTTCTTTCAATGAACGGACATAAGCAGCTTGTGCTGACAACACTTGAATACACACCGGAATTCTTTGGGATAGATTATTCAATGCATATTGAAGCGAGAAGCATAAGCTCATATAATAACAGCTTTGAATATCTTTCAGATGACATAAGAAAGTACAAACGTAGTAAATATGCAGTTCTTCTTGTGTGCAGCTCAAGAACAAGAGCTAACAGAATTGTTGATGACCTCGGAAGGCTTGGAATTGAGAGCTTCTATACAGAAGACAGCAATAAATCCATGGCAGGCGGACTTGTGATGGTTACTTACGGAAGCCTTCACAGGGGATTTGAGTATCCACTGCAGGGCTTTGTGTGCATTGCTGAAAATGACATATTTACAGAGAAGAAGCGCAAGAAAGTAAAGAAGAAGGAGTACGATGGCAAGAATATTGCCGGCTTTAATGAACTTAATATTGGCGATTATGTTGTTCATGAGAATTACGGTATAGGCCAGTACAAAGGCATTGAGAAGATTAAGGTTGAAGGTGTTGAGAAGGATTACATCAAGATATCTTACGCAGATAACAGCAACCTTTATGTGCTCGCAACACAGCTTGACCGTCTGCAGAAATATGCGGGTTCAGATGTAGAGAAAAAGCCAAAGCTTAATAAGATTGGCGGTTCAGAGTGGGGAAAGACCAAGTCAAAGGTTCATTCAGCCGTTGAAGAAGTGGCTAAAGACCTTGTTGAGCTGTATGCCACGAGACAGAGAATAGAAGGATACCAGTTTGGACCGGATACGGTATGGCAGCAGGAATTTGAGGAAATGTTCCCTTATGAGGAGACAACAGACCAGTTAAATGCGATAGAAGACACGAAGCATGACATGGAAAGCCGTAGGGTAATGGACAGACTTATATGTGGAGATGTAGGCTATGGTAAGACAGAGATTGCGATAAGAGCAGCATTTAAGGCAGTTCAGGAAGGAAAGCAGGTTGCTTATCTTGTACCGACAACAGTACTTGCAAGCCAGCATTTTACCACATTTGAACAGAGAATGAAGGACTTTCCGGTTACGGTAGCCCAGTTGTCGAGCTTCAGAACCTCAGCACAGAATAAGGAGACTATTGAGGAACTTAAGAAGGGCATGGTTGACATTGTAATAGGCACACACAGGCTTCTTTCTAAAGACGTGGTGTTCAAGGATCTGGGACTTCTTATTATTGATGAGGAACAGCGTTTTGGTGTTACACACAAGGAGAAGATTAAGAAGTTAAAGAATAATGTTGATGTACTTACGCTCAGTGCCACTCCGATTCCAAGAACGCTTCACATGAGCCTTGCGGGAATCAGGGATATGAGTGTTCTTGAAGAGCCTCCGGTTGACCGTGTTCCGATACAGACTTTCGTTACAGAGCATAATGATGAGATGATACGAGAGGCAATCACAAGAGAGCTTGCCAGAAACGGTCAGGTATACTATGTATACAACCGTGTAAGAAGCATTGATGAGGCGGCTGCACACATTCAGGAGCTTGTTCCTGATGCAAATGTGGCATATGCCCACGGTCAGATGGCTAAACGGGAGCTTGAGAAGATAATGTGTGATTTCGTTAATGGTGAGATAGATGTGTTGGTGTCTACAACTATAATTGAAACAGGTATGGATATATCCAACTGCAACACAATGATAATTGAAGATGCAGATCGTTTTGGACTTTCTCAGCTTTATCAGCTAAGAGGAAGAGTTGGCAGAAGCTCAAGGACTGCGTATGCATTTTTACTATACAGAAGAGATAAGGTACTGACAGAGGTAGCGGAGAAGCGACTCAGCGTAATCAGGGAATTTGCGGATTTTGGTTCGGGTTTTAAGATTGCAATGAAAGATCTGGAAATCCGAGGTGCAGGAAATGTGCTTGGAAACAGCCAGCACGGTCACATGACGGCTGTAGGATACGACCTGTACTGTAAAATGCTTAACCAGGCGGTCAACAATCTTAAGGGAATTAAGAATGAGTATGAGTTTGAGACAACAATAGATGTAGATGTGGACGCTTATATTCCGGCAACATATATTAAGAGTGAGTACCAGAAGCTTGATATATATAAGAGAATTGCTGCACTTGAGAACATGGATGAATTATCAGATATGAAGGACGAGTTATCAGACAGATACGGAAGTGTGCCATCATGCGCTGATAATCTGCTTATGATTGCGCTTATCAAGTCAAAGGCACATAAACTTGGCATGATAGAGATAAAGGGCGGCGTTGCGCATCAGGAATCAGGAACAGCAGTATGGCGTACAGTTATGACAGTTTATCCTAAGGCTGAATTAGACCCGGATGCTATAAAGAAGCTTCTTGACGAGTATGGCGGTGCAATCCAGATGAGAGTAGACGCCAATCCTGCATTTATATGGACTGTAACTAAGAAAAAATTCACTAATGCGAAGGAATATCTCAAGGGGCTTAATGCATTGATGGATGCGTTTATTGAGAGGCTGATGGTGAAGTCGTGATATTCCTTGTAGGTTCGGGCAAGACCTACTAGAACAAGGTGATTTGGAAGATTAGTAGGTCAATCAGCGTTGGAAAAGTGATAAGAGAGCATGCAAGACCTATTAATCTTGCAGAAGGAGAAGAGTTAGTAGGTCTTTTGTGTATGATATGTTAGCATAAGTAAGAGACAATGAGGCAAAAGACCTACTAGAACGAGGCGTTATGGAGGATTAGTAGGTCAAAGCTAAAAATCTTACATCAACAGTTGACAACCTCGATAGATGTGTTATAATTCAAAACAGTTTAGCACTTTAAAGCGTAACGGTTTAAAGCGAAATAATTCTGAATAGGAGTAATTCTGAAGCGAAACAATTCCAGAAGGAAATTTTACAGGAGGAAACAGGTTATGGCAGAAAACAGGGGTAATTTGACTTCTTACAGACCAGACATCAAGGTTATGGACTGTACATTAAGAGATGGAGGTCTTGTGAATAATTTTGAATTCACTGATGAGTTTGTTAAAGATCTTTATGAAGCTAATGTGGTAGCAGGCGTTGATTATATGGAATTTGGATATAAGGCTGATAAGGATATATTTGATGAGAAAGAATTCGGAAAGTGGAAGTTCTGTAAGGAAGAAGATATCAGAGCTATTGTTGGCGAGAATGACACACCACTTAAGATATCAGTTATGGCTGATGTCGGAAGAACTAATATGAAGAGAGATATTCCACCTAAGTCAGAGTCAGTTGTTGATATGGTGAGAGTTGCAACATACATTAATACAATTCCGGCAGCTATTGAGATGGCTAATTACTGTTCAGATATGGGATATGAGGTTACAGTTAACATCATGGCGATATCGACAGCAGGTGAGAATGAATTAGATCTTGCATTAGAGCTTCTTTCATCACAGAGCAAGGCACAGTACATCTATCTTGTTGACAGCTATGGTTCATTATACCCAGAGCAGATAAGAAGACTTGCTGACAAATACATTAAGATAGCAGAGAAGTATGGAAAGAGTGTTGGTATTCATGCACATAACAACCAGCAGCTTGCATTTGCTAATACAATTGAAGCTTGTTCAATCGGCGTAAGCCTTCTTGATGCAACAGTAAGCGGAATGGGAAGAGGTGCAGGTAACTGCTATTCAGAATTATTATTAGGGTTCTTAAGAAATCCTAAGTTTAATATAGTTCCAGTGCTTAAGTTTATTGAAAAGCATATGGTTCCACTTAGGGCATCAGGTGTTGTATGGGGATGTGATGTACAGTACATGCTTACTGGTCAGACTAATCAGCATCCAAGGACAGCAATTGCATTTACTAAGGCAGAAAGAACCGATTATGCTAAATATTACACAGAAATTACCGGAGATGAGTAATGAAATGTTGACATGACATTTTTAAGAGCGTAAAATATGCTCAAAATCGTGTAAAACATTTTTTACATTGGTATCTTTAGATGAAAGGAAGTACTAACAATGGAAAAGAAGAATATTGATTGGTCAAGCCTTGGCTTTGGTTACATCAAGACTGACAAGAGATTCGTAGCCAACTATAAAGATGGCGCATGGGATAACGGAACACTTACAGAGGATGACAAGGTTGTCATTAACGAGTGTGCAGGAGTCCTTCAGTATGCACAGACATGTTTTGAAGGTCTTAAGGCTTATACAACAGAGGATGGTCACATTGTTATGTTCCGCCCAGATTTGAATGCAGCAAGAATGAAAGATTCATGTGAGAGACTTGAGATGCCAGTTTACCCAGAAGATAAGTGGGTAGAGGCAGTTGCTAAGACAGTAGAAGCTAATGCAGCATGGGTACCACCTTTTGGTTCAGGTGCTACACTTTATGTCCGTCCATACATGTTCGGAAGCAACCCTGTTATCGGAGTTAAGCCTGCTGATGAATATCAGTTCAGAGTACTTACAACTCCAGTAGGTCCTTACTTCAAGGGCGGTGCTAAGCCTATTACTATCAAAGTTTCAGATTTTGATAGAGCAGCACCACACGGAACAGGACATATCAAGGCTGGACTTAACTATGCAATGAGCTTACATGCTATTATGACAGCACATGAAGAAGGATATGCAGAGAACATGTACCTTGACCCAGCAACAAGAACTAAGGTTGAGGAGACAGGTGGCGCTAACTTCATCTTCATCACTAAAGATGGTAAGTTTGTAACACCAAAGTCTAATTCAATTCTTCCATCAATCACACGCCGTTCATTAATGGTTGTTGCTAAGGAATATCTTGGATTAGAGGTTGAGGAAAGAGAAGTTCTCTTTGATGAAGTTAAGGATTTTGCAGAGTGTGGTCTTTGTGGTACAGCTGCAGTTATCTCACCTGTTGGAAAGATTAACGACCATGGTAAGGAAATCTGCTTCCCAAGCGGAATGGAGAAGATGGGTCCTACAATCCAGAAGCTCTATGATACATTAACAGGTATCCAGATGGGCAAGATTGAAGCTCCTAAGGGATGGATTTACACAATCGCTTAATTGATATTCTTTAAATGTTTATTCGGTCTGGACAAGTGTTCAGACCGATTTTTTAATTTTCTAAAGTAGATTTTACATTTAAAATGTGATAACATACTAATATAACAGACGTTAGTAAAGAGGTGCAGCAGTATGTCAGAAGTCGGAACTAATGAACGTTTATTGCGTTCTGATGTAACATTAGAAGAAAGCAGAAAGATAGAGAGAGTGCTTAGAAGAAACAATATATCATATTTTGAGAAGTGGAATTTCCACACAGGCGTGTTCAAGTTCCTTAATAACAGCAAGAATTCTAAGTGCGATATATATGTTCATATGGATTCTATGGACAAGGCAAAGGAATTGCTTGCAGATATGTAGAATATATTTATAACAGAATATGTCTAAGATAATGGTCAGAGTGATTTACTCTGGCCTTTTTTTATGCTATAATTTTTTTACTTTGTGTGAAAGGATAGAAATTATGACAAAGAAAAGGATAGCATTGAAAATAGTAAGGAGAGTAGGAATATGTATTCTTACCACAGTGGTTCTGCTTCTCATAGGACTGTTTGGCGTTGTAAGAATTATGGAATTCGGACCATCAAAGACAGCAAGAAATCTGTTTGTTAATTCAGCAATGGAATCAAGTGCAGGAGGAATACTTGTAACACTATTTTTTTCAGATGAAGAGATAGCCAGAATAAGAGCAATCAATTCCATACAGAAGACAGATGAAGTGACAGATTCTTCGCTTATATCAGATACAACAATTCTTACACAAGAAGAAAAATCAATGATAGAGGTTATTGATATAGAGAAGGATACTTACAGAGGTAAGATGATGATTGTAAGAGACCCATCAAGAGTTATGGTAGGAACAAGCGGAGAATATGGGAAAAGCTGTAAGGGAAAGAAAGTATCAGAGATAGCGGAAAGCTATGGCGCAATAGCTGCGACTAATGCCGGCGGTTTTCGGGATGCAGGAGGAGTAGGAACAGGTGGCGAGCCGGATGGACTTGTTATATCAGAAGGCAGGTTAAAGTGGGGGTCACTGGGAACAACTTATGGAATTATAGGTATAGACAATAATAATGTACTTGTAGTGGGAGATATGACAGCACAGGCGGCACTTGACCGGGGAGTAAGAGATGCCGTAAGCTTCGGGCCGGTGCTTGTTGTTAATGGAGAAGCGGTTGAAGTTAATGGGAGCGGAAGCGGTCTTAATCCAAGAACAGCAATCGGACAGAGAGAAGATGGTTCAATACTGCTTGTAGTAATAGATGGACGCCAGGTAAACAGTCTGGGAGCGTCATATTCAGATGTGATAGAGCTCATGCTTGAGTATGGTGCAGTTAATGCGGCTAATCTTGATGGTGGTTCATCATCACTTATGTATTACAATGGAGAATACATCAACAGTTGTGCATCAATGTATGGACCAAGAGATTTACCGACAACAATAATTGTTAAATAAATGTTTAAAAAGGGGCAGGCCGGAGGCTGAGAAAATAATGATTAAAAAGACAATAAAAATCCCGTTATTCTGGAAAATATATATAATAGTTGTCACCATAGTACTGATAGGATTTGTTGTACTGTGGAGCATCCTGTGGACAGCTTTAAAAAAGTATGAGCAGTCACGACCAGAGTATGCTATGGATAAGATAACTGAACAGATACAATTACAGGATACAGGAGATTTCACAAAGTATGTACACACGGGGGGAAACGCTTATGAAGGCAGTGAAGCGTTAGATGAAGCTGTGAGAGAATATATTAAAAATGTATTATGTGAGGGAGCGTGGGCGTACACTAAGAAATCTGGTGAGTACACTAATGATAATCCGGTATATCAGTTAAAGAAAGACGGGCAGAAAACAGATATAATAATATATCTTGAGAAAAAAAGTAAAAATGAGTGGACAATTGCGGATGTGTCAGGACTTAGCTGTGAAGGAAAGACCTATGAGATAATAGTTCCGGAGAATTCAGAAGTGACAGTTGATGGCAATAAGCTAGGAAGTGAATATGTAACAGAAACTAAAGATGCAGAGGTACTAAGTAATGTTGCCAAACACATTAATATGCCTAAGACAACAACATATCATATAGAGAATGTATATAAAGAACATGAAATAAAAGCAACAGGTCCTGTGTATAACAGTGAACTGGAGCTTATAAGCAGCACAGATAATGTATATGAATTTGGATTTGAAGCTAATGGCAAGCTGATAGAGGAACAGGAAAGCCGTATAAAAGAGATTACAGAAATTTACGGTAAATATGTAGTTAATTATGAAAGCTTTGCAAAGCTTTCACCATACATACTGCCTGGCTCATATGCATACTCATACCTGTCCAGAATATCAAGGACTAATATATGGTTAGGGGTAAGCAGGGAACCAGCATTCAGTGATATGAAAGTATATAATTACCAGTCATATACAAAAGATTGTTTTTCATGTGAAGTAAGTTTTGATTTACAAGTATCCTATAACAGTGGCAGTTTCAAAGATTACCCTACTCATATGGAGTATATATTCGTAAAAAGAAGCGGCAAGTGGTATATAGCGGATATGGTGATGTTGAAGTAGTATAGACAACGGTATTCCACCAGCTCGTCTGTATATGGCTTACGCTCTCATGGATTACTGCGCTTAGTGGGAGTAAATGACGTCATCTGCAAAGGCTATTACTGTGAGCGAAAGCAACCGCGCTTCGCTTGAACGAGCTTTCACTCACAGACCTTATGCATATAACGGCATTAACTCCCACACAGCTCGTAATAAATCGAGCGTGAGTCATATACAGACAATCAGGTGGAAATATGTATTGTCTGATACATACTTCCACCTGATGTAATTATTAAGAATATTCTATTTACTCACTATCCTTTGGCAGCGACTGCATATACTGATGCATTGATTCTGCTACAATCTTGCTGTGTGCGACAGCTTCTACTACGGTTCTTGCACCGTTGACAACATCACCTGATGCAAATATACCCGGACGGCTTGTGTGACCAGTCTCGTCTGCGTCAAGAAGTCCCCTTGCAGTAGCCTTAAGACCTGTTGTTGTGTTGACAATACGGTTCTGAGGTCCCTGACTGATAGAGATGATAACACTGTCTGAGTGGTGAAGTGTATCAGTTCCTTCTACATCAGTGAAAGTTCCATCCTCATTCTCAATAATATCCCTGAATATAACACCGTCATCTTTAATCTCAACAGGGCGTTTGTTATATTCAAATGTGATTCCTTCAAGCTGTGCATAGCTGAATTCATATTTGCTGGCAGCGACCTCTTTAGTGATAGAGAAACAGATGACATTGCGGGAGCCTTTTCTCTTAGCAGTTCTTGCAACGTCCATAGCGGCATTACCGGCACCGATAACAATAACAGTTTCGCCGAGGTGGTAGCTGTCAGGGTTATTGAGGTAATTGATACCAAAGTGGACATTACCGAAAGTCTCTCCTTTAATATGAAGAGAGTTAGGCTTCCATACACCAGTACCAATGAATATAGATTTGTAGCCGTCACGGAACAAATCATCAATTCCGATGGCACCACCGATAGTGGTGTTAGGACGAATTTTGATTCCCTTTAAGGCAAGATGTCTGTATTCAATGTCGTCAAGAACAGTCTTAGGAAGTCTGAATTCCGGAATACCGTATCTTAATACGCCGCCAATCTTGTCCTTTCCTTCAAATATAGTAACCTGATATCCGTATCTTGCAAGAATAATTGCAATAGTGATACCGGCAGGACCTGAACCGATGATTGCGACTCTCATGCCGTTAGAAGGCTTAGGACCTTCGGTCATCTGGTTGGCATATGTACTTGAGATATAATTCTCAATAGTAGAAAAATGTACAGGAGCGCCCTTTCTTCCAAGTACACAGTGACCTTCACACTGGTTCTCATGATTGCAGATGAGACTGCACACGGTAGTAAGCGGGTTGTTCTCGAAAAGCATTTTACCAGCTTCGTTAAGCTTATTCTCTTTAAGTAAACGGATTGCCATAGGAATGTTAGTGTTGATGGGACATCCCTTCTGACACTGAGGCACTTTGCACTGTAAGCAGCGGTTGGCCTCGTCCATAACATGTAACGCCATAATATATCCCCCTTTAAAGATGTTGTATTGTGAATTGTGCGTTTGGTAGACCGGCTGTCCGGCACCTGTCTGTGGCGCGGGAACTCAGGTTTTCCTCGCTTAGCAGGAGTAAAAGCCGCTGTCTGCAGAGTCTATTACATCGCTCAAAAGCAAACGCGCTTCGCTTGAACGAGCTTTTGAGCAATGCACTTATGCAGACAGCGGCTTAACTCCTGCACAGCTCGTCAAAATTCATTCCAGCGCCACAGACAGACACCGGACAGCCTGATACACACGCGCAACTCAACTAACTAAATCATAGCATTTTTTTAGTGGGAATTAAAGGGGAAGTTTGATGAAAGCGTGGCTGAAAGGCAGGCTGTTTTATGGATTTTTTTGGCAAAATATAGTATGATATAATTTAATGAAATTGCATGCTGTCGGGGGCAGCAGGGAAGGAATTATTATGCCAGTTACAGAGTACTTAGAGCGCAATGCAAGAGAATATCCAGACGAGGTTGCATTGGTAGAACTCAATCCTGATGAAAAGGATACGAGAAGAACTACATGGAAGGAGTTCGGGCTTATTGAGCCTACAACTTATTCACCATACCGCAGAGAGATTACATGGAGTGTATTTAACGAGAAAGCGAACAGATTCGCCAACATGCTTATTGGCAGAGGAATCAAGAAGGGCGATAAGGTAGCTATTATTATGTATAACTGCCTTGAATGGCTTCCTATATCTGTCTCTTATACACATCTGACGCTGCCGACGACTTAATAGGTGT
>ENA-OYZH01000177-OYZH01000177.1-human-gut-metagenome-genome-assembly--contig:-NODE-177-length-15326-cov-4.623207_pt1 | contig 15326 bp, 10 predicted proteins | sample MGYA00244072_ERZ653468 | MGnify/ENA primary metagenome ERZ653468 (study PRJEB26926, sample SAMN06165161) | human gut metagenome | biome: ENVO:00009003; feature: ENVO:2100002; material: ENVO:00002003...
TCTGACGAAAAATCCATTCGCCAGCCGACCACCTCATTTGCGCGGTGTTACCTTAATTTTTCTCGTTGCAGGGGGAATCGCGCCTGCGGGCGCGACAAGGGGGCTTTCCGATCGCCCCCTTGACCCCTTCGGTTCGCACTACCGTAGTTGGTTTTTATCGTTGCAAGGAGAATTGCATCCTCAACATCGCAGCGAAAACCATTATAGAGATAGCAAGAGGCTTTCCCCCTCACTTCTCCATCTCCATCACCCTCCGCTTAAACACCGCACGCCCATGGTTCTTCTTGTCCGTGCGGAAGAGGCTCAGCGTCTTTTCCAGCACCGCAATGTCAATCGGCTTGGAGAGGTGCATGTCCATGCCTGCATCCAAGCTCTGCTGAATGTCGTCCGCAAAGGCGTTCGCGGTCATGGCGATAATCGGAATCGTCCGGCCGACGGGGTTGTCGCTGGCACGGAGGGCGCGCGTCGCTTCGTAGCCGTTCATCACGGGCATCTGCACGTCCATCAGGATAACGTCGTAGTCGCTGGGGCGGACGTGGTCGAACGCCTCCACCAGCTGCTTGCCGTCGCTGTAAATCGTGCAGGTCGCGCCCTGCATGTGCAGCAGCTCCTCCAGAATTTCCGCATTCAGCGGATTGTCCTCCGCGCAGAGCAGCCGCATCCCATTCAACACCGACGTGCCGTCCGCGTTCCCGATATTGCCGAATTCCGTACGCAGTTTCGCCATCTCGTTCTCCAGATTGGAGAGGAAGAACGGCAGCGGCACAAAACCGTCCAGTCCGCAGGCGCTGATGATATCCAGCACTTCCTCGCGCTGCCCCGCCTGCATACAGAATACGAAAATCGGCTTCCCAGCGGCCTCGCGCATCTGGCGAACCAGAGGGCGCAGCATCTCCGGCGCGCGATACTGGCAGGACAAAAGCACTACGTCCACATCCTCCTGCCGCAGGATGCTCACCGCGTCTTCAGGGCGCTCGACCGCCTCCGCCGTCACGGGTGTGTGCTCCAGCGCATCCTGCACGTCCGCCACGCGCCCCGGCGCATAGCCAACCAGCAGCAGATGGCAGTCCTTCACCGTGTGCGCGCGGTCATCCGCTTGTGCGTCCACCTTGAACTCCAGCAGCACTTCAAAGCGGCTGCCTTCGCCCGGCGCACTCTCGACGTTAATCACGCCGCCCATCATGTCCACAATGCTCTTGCTTATCGCCATGCCCAGCCCCGTGCCCTGCACCTTGTTCGTCACGGAATCCTCCGCACGGGTGAACACGTCGAACAGGTGCTTCTGGAACTCCTCTGTCATGCCGATGCCGTTGTCCTTGACCACAAACGCGTATTTCACATACGAATGCCCGCTGCGGGACACCTCGCGCACATCAAGGCTGATTTCGCCGCCCTGCTGGGTATACTTGACCGCGTTGGACAGGATGTTCAGCAGCACCTGCCGCAGACGGGTCGCATCGCCGATGAAGTTCTCGTGGTGAATCTGGCTCGCGCGGACGATAAAGTGCTGCCCGCGCTGGCGCGTCTGCGGGCGGATGATGGCTTCAATCTGCTCAATCTGCTCAGCAAGATTGACTTCATCCATGCGCAGCGTCACCGCGCCGCTCTCGATTTTGGACATGTCCAGCACGTCATTGATCAGCCCTAACAGATGCTCGCTGGATGTATGCAGCTTGTCGATATACGCCTGCAGCTTCTCCGGATTGTTCAGGTCGTGCTGCATCAGGTTCGTCAAGCCGATGATGGCGTTCATGGGTGTGCGGATGTCATGGCTCATATTCGTCAGGAACGCCGTCTTGGATACGTTGGCGGATTCCGCCAGTTTCAGCGCATCCACCGCTGCCTGACGTGCCTGATCCAGCTCCGCGTTCGCCTGTGCAAGCGCCTGCGCGTTCTCCGTCTCCACGGCGTAGCGCTCCCGGTTCTGCATCGCCGTCAACAGAAAGTACATTGCCCCCACCGTCAGCAGCAGCAAGACGAAGAACGCAATGTTGACTATCAGCGTAATCGAATCCACCATTGCGCGCGCACCGGCAGCAACCTCCACCCCCGGCACAAGGAACAGCATCGTCCAGTCGCATCCGGTTAGGCGCTTCATGCACAAGAAATACTGTGTTTTGTCCACCAGCACATCGGTGCAGGTAAAATGATTGTCAGATGCTTCAAGTTCCGTCAGACAGTTATCAAAATTGCCCGCGTGCGGGTAACGGAGCGTCCGCAGCGCTGGATAGATGTTCCGTCCCAGAAAGTTGATGTTCTCATCCGCCGCGTCGGAATACATCTTCACGCCGTCGCTGATGACGACATAGGTGCTGTTTTGCGTGTGAAATGCGCTGCTGCGGAAGAACGGCGTCAGGCTGCTCATGCCCTTGAGCAGCACCAGATGCGTGATGCGGATGCTTTTTTCCCCCGTCGCAACCGTCAGCGGCTGCATGATGGGCAGGGAAAAGACCATTTGATTTTCATCGCCGCCCCTGCCGCGAATAAGGAAACACTGTCGCCCCGTCATGCCAAGCGTATCGGCAAATTCGCAGGGCATCCGCTCTCCCGCCGCGTTAATCAGGTTTCCGCTTTCGTCAATCGCAAGGAATCGCAGGGCGCTGTCCTGCGACATCAGCTGATTCTGTGTCGCCTGAAGCAGCTGCACGAGTGCCTCCTGTGTCGTCGGGGCGTAGAAAGCTACGGACCTATCCATTACAGTCAGGAAATCCCACTGCTGTTCCAGCGTGATGGAGAGCTTCTCGTACATTTGCGACGTAATTTCCGTCAGCTGATTTTGGCTTTCGCGATAGAGTTCTTCGCGCGTATAGCGGGTGAAAAAGCGCATCCCAAGGAAAATGAGCGCAAATAAAACAACGCCGACCAGCACCAGCATCGGCAGTTTGCTGTGGGTCAGGCGCTGGCGAATCGACGCTTTCGCAGCCTTCATGCGCTCATCCCCCTGCGTCATGTGTTTTCCGCGCCTCCAAACTGGCACTGCCGCTTTTTCCCGCAGCGCCCGTGCAGACAGATGGACAATATCATCTTTATTATACCATTGAGGACATTCCATGTCAAGGCACAAAAGAAGCGGCGATGTTCATTTTCCACCGCCGCCGAGGGATTATTCCGTCCAGCTGTACACCCATTCGCCCTGCTGGTTGATGTAGCCGTATTGGGTCGTGCCGTCGTCCTGCACCATTCCCACATACGCTAATTCGCCGTAAAATTGCGTCACAAAGCTGAATTGCAGCGGAATCGCCAGTTCGCCGCTTTCGTTCAGATACCCTGCCAGCCTCGTGCCGTCTATATCGTACACTGCCTGCAAGCCCGACGGGAAATACACGCCCGTCTGGTCATAATCCGGAAAATTCCACTTCGCTTCGCTGATGATTTTGCCCTGCATGTTCACCCAGCCGCAGCGGCGCTGTCGTCCCTTCTCCACGACGTACATGCACAAGCCGTTTTCTTCCGGCGTCCACAGCCGCACGATATTTTCGCCTTGCAGGGTGAACAACTCCTCGCCCGCCACGCTGTACATCGTGAAGCTGTGTTCGCCCGTCGGCAGCACATAGCAGCCATGCCGGACGTCTGCATAGTGCGTATCCGTCGTGCGCATCACAACTTTCCCCGTTTGGTCGATGACACCATAAGTGCCGTCGGTCAATTCAACCTCCGCATAGCCATCCTCAAACTCGAAGGCATACGCAAACTGCGGTTCAATCACCACTTCGCCGCTTGTATTACAATAGCCGTATAAGCCGTTCTCGTCCACCACCTCAAACAGCCCGCCGCTAATCACGGTATCGCAGTTCGCCGCATTGATGCCCTCCGGCAGGGGATATTCCTTCCCCGTTTCGTCCAGCAGCAGCGTCTGCACAATGTTGTAATCATCGTCCCAGAATGTGACAACGGCATACCCGTCATAAAAATTGGAACCCATGTTGTCCGAATCATACTTTGCCGGAATCACCATTTCGCCCGTATCGCGGCTGACATAGCCCCACTTGCCGGTTTCGTCTGCCACGGCAATCAAGCGGCTGTTCGACTCCCTATGATTCACGCCCCGCCACTTCAAGCCGCTGTAAACACCGCTCTGCACATCAAAGAAGCCTTCCAGCCATTCCGTGCCGAGACTGTTTTTCCCCGTCGCCTTCTTGTATAGCAGCCAAATGCCCGTTTCGCGTCCGCCGTAATAGAAGCCATCATAGCCGCTGTCTGTCACTACATTCTCATCCAGCAGCAGCACAATTTCGCCATCGCGGTTCGCGAACCCCTCCCGGTCGCCCTGCTGAATCCACGCATAATTGCCCCGGAAGTCGCCCGCACTGTCGAATTTCGGCGGAATCACCCAGTTCCCCATCTCGTCGATATGCCCCCACAAGCCGTTATCGCCCTTCGCGGCGTACCAATACCCCTCCGCTGACGCGCAGCCCAGCAGCATCAGCAGGCACAGCAGCCCGCACAGCAATTTCTTCATGCGTTTTCCCTCCTATGGTGATTTCTTCCTTCATGATACCAGCAAAGAGGCTATTCCGCAAGCGTTCCGGCGCAATTGTTACAATTCAAAAGGCAGGGAGAACGAATCCCCCTGCCCATATTGATTGGTTACTCCGCCAGCAGCGGCGCGACAAGCCCTTCCAGCACCGTCAGCGTCACCGACCCGACCTTGTTGTACACAATTTTCCCGTCCGCATCAACAACGACCGTCATCGGCAGCTGCGTCGAGCCGCCCAGCGACTTAATCACCGCGCCCGTCTTGTCCAGCGCGAACGGCATATTCAAGTTCTCCTTCGCGAGGAACTTGTCCACATCGTCCGTCACGAGGTTCGAGTGAATCGCCACCAGCGAGATTTCGTCGCCGTACTCCGCGTACAGCTCCGCAAAATACGGCAATTCCGCCACGCACGGCGTGCACCATGTCGCCCAGAAGTTGATGACCGTCACTTTCCCCTTCTGCGCCGACAGCGTAAATTCGCCGCCGTCTTCGCCATACAGCGGTACGGTGAAGTCCGGGCACTTCATCCCGACTTCATAGCCAACCGGCGTGTCGTCGTCCGGCGCTTCCGTGGCTTCGGGCGCAAGCGTTTCCGTCGCGGCGGGCTGACTTACCGGTTCTTCCACCGTGTCCGCCTTGTTTACCTGCCACATCACCACGCCCAGCACTACCAGCGCCGCCGTCCACGCCGCCATCACGCGAATGCGGCGGTTCGTGCGCTTTTTGTTGTCTTCCGGCTTCATCAGCTGCGCTTCGTTCGCTTTCAGCGTAATTTTGCCCATTTTCATGCTGATGGCTTTCGTCGGGCAAACGTCCACGCACGATGCGCAGTGGATGCACTCATGGTCGCCCACATGCCGAATATCCATCTTGCAGTGTGCCACGCAGCGCCCGCAGTTCGTGCATTTGCTCTTCTCGACCTTCACGCCGAGAATCGACACACGCGCGAACAGCCCGTAAATCGCCCCCAGCGGGCAGAGAAAGCGGCAGAACGCACGGTAGAAGAACACGCACGCCAGCAGAATCGCCACCATGATGACGAATTTGCGCGTAAAGAGGATGTTGAGGATGGAGAACTTGCCCGCATTGACCGGGTTCGCCAGCAAGCCCATTGCGCCCTCGAACGTCCCCGCCGGGCAGATGTACTTGCAGAATCCCGGCACGGGATACTGCTGCAGGCTGTACGCCAGCGGGATGATGACCACGAACACCGCCAGCAGGACGTATTTGAGATACGACAGTGCATGGGTGAAGCGGCTTTTCTTCACCTTCGGCGTCGGAATCTTGTAGAACAATTCCTGAATCAGCCCCAGCGGACAGAGCCAGCCGCAGATGGTGCGCCCCAAAATCAGCCCGTAGAGCATCAGAATGCCCAGAACGTAGTACGGCGCGCGCTTATCCGAGGACGCCAGCGCGTTTTGCAGCGCCCCCAGCGGACATGCGCCAATCGCGCCCGGACAGGAGTAGCAGTTGAGCCCCGGCACGCAAAAGTTCTTGATGCCGCCGGTGTAGATGTCGCCCTTGATGAATCCCTTCACATAGGCGTTGTAGAGCAGGGCGGCGTAAACCTGTATGAGCCGCCGGGTGGTGGGCTTATGGGCGCTCCACCATGCCGCAAATTTCTTAGCCAAGGCCGATACACTCCGTACAAATATTGATTGCCTTCACCAGCACATCGAACATGCCGCCGTTCATCACACCCAGCACAATCAGCGCCACCGCCGCCGCCGCGATGATCACGCGGATGACGTTCCTGCCTGTCGTCTTTTCCGGAGCGGCTGCATCCGGCTTGCGCTTCGGGGCGCTCCTGCGCAGTTCCAATTCCTTCATCAACAGGCGGAAATTCCACTGCTCAGCCGCCATCAGGAGGATGAACGCCAGCCCAATCCACGGGAACGTTTCAATCGCCATCTGGCGCACGACGACTTCCAAATCACGCGAGGCAAAATTCGACCAGTCCAGCAGGAATCGCCCCGCCATGCCCCCGCAAATCAGGCACAGAATCGCCGCGCCGCACCATACGCCGATACGCTGTTTCTTCACTTTGCGGATTTCGTCCGTCTCCTCCGTCCGCGCGCGCAGCATCAGCAGCTGATTCTCCACCGGCGCGCGAAGCGATTCCTTCTGCTCCGGCTTGCCCGCGATGATGTTTACCGCCAGCAGCGCCAGAAAGACCCACACGCTCCACGCAATCGAGGCGAAGTGCGCCGTGACAATTTCCCGGCTGTAAATATCGTGAATCCGCAGCCCGTTTTCGCCCATGTTTTCCGGCGCGATGCCTTCATGATAGATGGTCACGCACTGCCAAATCAGCAGCGCCGCCATCAGCACCGTCGCCACTCCCAGCAGCCACTGAAGCATGATGCGCACCGAGCGTTTGCTCTCTGCCTTCATTCCGCGTTCCTCCCACTTTGCCGGGCGCGCAGTACGCCCGGAACGCTACTGTCTCCATTATAGTGCAATGAATGGGATGCGTCAAACAATTCATCGGATTTTCGCTGTTTCTTTTCCGTTTTTCCGATTGGAAGCTGGCGGTATTGTGAAAAAATCATCAATTTTTGTCCATTTTGTGCCGTCCGCTCTTGCTTTTCCGCATCATCTGTGATACCATAAGTGGACAGGCTGCTTGTTCAGCCCTTCACCATGAAGGAGGAAATATATAATGGGTTTTCTGGCAGGAAAGACGGCGATTATTACCGGCGCGGGCTATGCGAAGCTCAGCAACGGCCGCTGCGGTTCGATTGGCTACGGCATTGCGACCGCTTACGCCAAGGAAGGCGCGAATCTGGTCATCACGGGGCGCAACGTGAAGAAACTGACCGACGCGAAGGAAGAACTGGAACGCCTCTATGGCGTGAAGGTGGTGTGCGTGCAGGCGGACGTGAATGACAGCGCGGACAACGAGGCTGTTGTAAACAATGTCGTCAAACAGGCGATTGACACCTTCGGCCGCATCGACGTGCTGATTAACAACGCGCAGGCTTCCGCATCCGGCGTTCCGCTGGCTGACCATACCACCGAGCAGTTCAATCTCGCGCTGTATTCCGGTCTGTACGCCACATTCTATTATATGAAGGCGTGCTACCCCTATCTGAAGGAAACGAAGGGTGCTGTCATCAACTTCGCCTCCGGCGCGGGTCTGTTCGGTAACTACGGGCAGTGCGCGTATGCCGCGGCAAAGGAAGGCATTCGCGGCCTGACCCGCGTTGCCGCCACCGAATGGGGCAAGGACGGCATCAACGTCAACGTCGTCTGCCCGCTGGCATGGACGACGCAGCTGGAGAACTTCCAGAAGGCATATCCCGAGGCGTTCAAGGCGAATGTCAAGATGCCCCCGATGGGCCACTACGGCGATTCCGAGGTGGAAATTGGCCGTGTGTGCGTCCAGCTGGCTTCCCCGGACTTCAAATTCATGTCCGGCGAAACCATCACCCTCGAAGGCGGCATGGGTCAGCGCCCTTAACCGCTCGCATCTTTGCTCCCTTCTGCGCACCGCGGAAGGGAGTTTTTTGTCCCCAGTGGAGGTCTTTTCGCATGAACACCGACCGAATCGCGTATTTCCTCGCCGTCGTCCGCGAAGGCAGCTTTTCCGCCGCTGCGAAGAACATGTACGTCTCCCAGACCGCCATCAGCCAGCAGATTGCGTCGCTGGAAAAAGAAATGGGCTGCGCGCTGTTCCACCGCCTATCCACCGGCGCGGTGCTGACCGACCAAGGTGAGCAGTTTCTCCCCTACGCCGAGCGCCTGATGGGGATTCAGCTCGAATTGCAGGACGCTTTCGCCGATGCGCACCGTGTGAGCGCCATCCACATCGGCTACAACGGGCCGCTGGAAAAAGAACTGATTGTCGATGCGTACCTTTCCCTGCATCCGCACCTGCCCAATTTGGTGATTCACCCGCTGTACCTCTCGCTGACGGCCATGTCCGACGCCCTCTACCGCGGGCAATGCGACATGGTGCTGACGCTTCCCGGCGAAATCGACCAGCGGAACACCTATCAGGAGGTACTCTACGATGTGCCGATGATTGCCGCCGTTTCCGAAGCGTCGCCATTAGCGGAAAAGTCGGTTGTGTCGCTTTCTGATTTACGCACATATCCGCTGATTCTGCTTGCCCTCGACCAATCCCGCAGCGGGCGCGGCGCGATTCACGACTGGGCGCAGAATCTGGGATTTTCGCATCCATCGATTATTTATGCGGATTCGGCAGATATGCAAATTTTGATGGTTTCGCTGAATCTGGGGATTTCCTTCTTTCCAGCGAGAAAGCCAGCCTATTTCAAGGGCGTGAAGCTGATTCCGCTGACGGAGGATATTGGGCATCATCGGTCGGTGCTGGTGTGCAGACGGCTGACACCGGCGATTCGGATGATTCGGGACTGCATGATAGAGGAAATGAAAAAGGGCTAAACACGCGGAAAAAGCAGCGTGGCGAAACCAGCTCAATCGCGCGGAGTCCAGCGGAGACGACCAAAGTGTTTTCTAATCGTCCCCTTGACCCCTTGGGTCGCCACTACCAGCATTGACTTGTTCCGCAGTACAACGAATCACACCCATCCCCGCACTCAAAAAAAGCACCAGCCCTTCGCAGCATTTGCCGCTTCGGTCTGGTGCCATTTTTATCAACCGATTACTGCTGGTTTGCCGCGTTTTCACCCGCAATGCGGCCCATCGACAGCGCGTTCAGGAAAGACGAACCGGACATGTAGACCAGATCGTACAGCGCGCCGTTGGAGGCTTCGCCCGCCGCGTACAAGCCACCGATGACCGTGCCGTCCGCACGAAGCACCTGCGCGGAGGTGTCCGTCACAACGCCGCCGATCGTACCCGTGTACTGGGGCGCAATCTGCACCGCGTAGAACGGGCCAACCGTCGCGAAATTCATGAAGTCCACGCGCGCGCCAAACGCCGCATCCACGCCGGTTTCCTTCGCCGCATTGTAGACCGCGATGCAATCCAGGAACGCCTGCTTATCAAAGCCCAGCTTATCCGCCAGCTCCTCCAGCGTGTCCGCAGAGGTCACCGCCGGATCGTCTGCATTGTTCGCCAGAATCGCCGCATAGTCCTCGCGGTCAGAGCCGTAGATGCAGTAGTACGGCGCCGCATGACGGTAAATCAGGCTCGGATAGTTCAGGGAATGGCAATATTCATTGACGAAGCGAACGCCGGTGTTGTCCACGATCGGCGCCTGACTCCACGGGCCGCCCAGAGAGGTCAGCTCCGCGTTCGTGCCGTCGCCCACGACGTAGGACATGCCCAGACGCGCGCCCTTCTCATAGACCGCCGCACCGATGTCCTCCGCCATCAGAATGCCCTCGCCGGTCTGACCCGCGGAGCCGTAGAAGTACGCCACCTGCGCCGCGTCAACGGGCGTGAAGCGTTCCATCATTTCCTGATTGTTGCCGAAGCCGCCAGTCGCCAATACCGTGCCCTTGGCGTAGATGTTGAAGGTCTGACCGTCCTTTTCGACCGTCGCGCCGATGCAGTTGCCATTTTCGTCGGTCAGCAGCGCCGTTGCCTTCGTTTCCAGCCAGTATTCCACGCCCAGCTCCTGATTCTTCGCATAGAGCAGATCGGTGGGCTTGCCGTTGGAGGCATAGTGGAAGCGATCCACGCCCTCAATCAGGTCGAAGCTCATCGGACGGCCGAACTCGAAGCCGTTCTCCTCCAGCCAGTCAATCAGACCCGCCGCCTGACCCACCACGAAGCGAATGCGATCCTCGTCCATGCCGCTGTCTTCGCGGAAATACTCGTTGTGGTTGTATTCCACCCACAGATCGACGTAGGCTTCGCAGGTATCCTCGATGCCGTACTTCTTCTGCTCGGAGGATTCCGGCGCCGCAATGCCGCCGCCCGCCATCGCGGACGTGCCGCCGATGGTTGCCAGCTTTTCAATCGCAATGACCTTTGCGCCGGCTTCCGCAGCCGCCATCGCCGCTGCTCCGCCAGCCGCGCCCGTACCAATGACCAGCACATCGCAGGTCAGGTCGGTATAGTTTTCCTTCTCCGCCGCCTCGCCCTTCGCCAAGTCCGCGTTCGTCAGCCCCAGCTCCGCCAGTGCAGCCGCCGCGGCCGCTTTCACCGCGTCGGATGTCACCGTCGCCGCCGTCACGCCATCCACCTCGACGGAGTTGTTTGCCAGCATCTGCTCCGCCAGCACCTTCGCCGCCGCTCCACCGATGGAATCAGTCTGCGATGTCGCGTCGATTTCCACGTTCACCAGCTTGTCACCGTCCACGCTCAGCGTGACCGTCACGTTTCCGCCGCCAAACCCTTCCGCCGTCGCACTCGCTGTCTTGCCCTCCGCCAGCGCCGTCGCGCAGGCCATCGTCAGCACCATACACAGGCTGAGCAGTAGCGCCGTCAGCTTCTTCATGATGAAAAACCCCTTTCCTTTTTGAATGTCCCCGTGCAGGGAAGACACTCTGGTTGCTCTTCGCAACTTTGTGAAAAATATACCATACATCTTTCCAAAACACAAACATCAATTCAGGAAGGGGGCTATAAGGATTTCTTATACTATTTCCAGATGAAAATGCGCGGCGCAAGCAAATAGCGCAAATGAATTGGGAAATCGTATTATTTTTCTCCGCAATTTTTCCTTACCCCTGGAAAAACGCACCGCTTTATGCGTCTAATCCATTGAAATCACCATGAAAATGAAAGGAGGGCAAAGCATGGAGCAGCAATCCCCCAATGAACGCCGCTTGGAAGACTGGATGCGCACCTACGGCACCGCCATCCTGCGCACATGCTTCGTCATCCTTTCCGACGCGCGTGAAGCCGAGGATGCCATGCAGGACACCTTCCTCCGCGCTTGGCGCGCCATGGACACCTTCGAGCAGCGCAACGGCGCGAGCGTCAAAACGTGGCTGATGCGCATTGCCATCAATGTCTGCCGCGATTATCAGCGGAAACGGTGGTTTCGGCACATCGACATGCGGCACGCGCTGGAGGACTTACCGCAGGGCATGATGACCGTGCTGCCAGAGGATCGGGAATTGATGCTGGACATCCTGCGCTTGCCCGACGACCTCAAAAAGCCGCTGATTCTCTACTATTATCAGGACATGAACCTTCAGGAAACCGCTGATGCGCTGGGCATCAGCAAGTCGACGGTGCATACGCGGCTCAAAAAAGCGGAACAGGCGCTCAAACTTTCGCTGACAGGAGGTGACTGCTATGTCTGATAAACTCAAGCGGGTGCTGGATACGAATTTAGCCGGACTTCACGTCACCGACGCGCAGGTGAATGCCGTCCTGCGCCGCGTTTCGCAGGATGAACAGCGTCCGCGCGTGATTCGCTGGCAGGCCATCGCTGCGGTGCTGCTCGTGCTGGTACTGGGCGCGGGTGTCCTGCTGCAAACCGGGATTTTGTCGGACGATTCTCCGCAGCTCACTGCCGACGTCACCCGTCAGGGCGATTTCCTGACGGCGGCACAGGTGAAAAAGCTTCTGGCCAGCGCGGCGGATTTGCAGTTTTCAGTGGATGAAGAGGCGATTTCGGCGCTGATGACGCAGGTCGAAAAGGACGGTGGCTGTTCGCTCTCCACGCTGCTGGAAATTCTCTGCCCTGTGGGGTCGTCGCTGGGGCAGTGGGATATCCGCGCGCAGGTGGCGCTCAGCCAGACGCTTGAAAGAATCGGCTATCAGGGGATTCTGCCGGGCATGACGCGCGAACCGCTCTCCACCGAAATCACCGCGCAGGACGCCCTTGCCCGCGCAGTTGCCTACATCCGCACCAATGACGACCCGCAGGCGGATTTCACCAATCTTGATTTCTATCGTGTAGGTATCCGCTTCCTTTCCGGTGTTTATGACGGCACCTGTGAGGGAGCGTATTACTGCGTAAATTTTGATGCGCTGGATGCGTTCGGCACAACGTACGAAGTCGCGGTGAACGCGGAGGACGGCAGCATTTGCCGAATGCGGCGGGAACGCGGTGCGGGCAGCAATCACACGGCGGACGAAGTGACCCGCGGCTTCCGGCGCATTTTCGGCTACGACATGCGCGCATGGACACCCTTGCAGCTGCGTGTGTACATTCTGGCGCTTTCGCGGGCGGATCGCTCGTCAATGCAGACGGTGCACGAGCTGTTCCTGAGCGTCGGGCGCGACGGCTTCCCGGATGTTCCGGCGGAAGCGCTGACCCGCGAAGAAGCCATTTCCGCCGCGCTCGCCATTCAGGGCGGTTCATCGTCCGACGTGCTGGCGGCAGAGTACCTTGCGGGCGCGTCCGGCGACTTCTGGAAGATTGCCATCCGCCAGCCGAATGCCCCCAGCGGGCAGAGCATCGTGTATCTGGAGCTGAACGGGCTGACCGGTGCGCTGCTGACGACGACGTACTCCGGCAATCTCTACGGTTTGCCGCAGGAGTTTTTCCCCAGTCAGCTGCTGTCCACCCTTGACCGCACGGATTTCTCCCATGGCGTACCCGCCGTGGATGCCGAAACGGCGCAATCTGCCGCCAGTGCCGCCATTGAGCGCCAATATCAGCGGAATATGGCAGAAGAAGGCTACACCTGCTTTATTGAAAGCGATTTTGAGGACACGGCAGGCGGATTCTCTTACTACACGGGCGGCGGTGTCGTGATTTTCACCAAGGATGCGCAGAACACGTCGCAGGGTGACATTTACTGGGCAGCGCTGAACTGGTACGGCGAAGTGCTGGATGTCGGCTGGAACCGCAATCCGCTGGATGCAGCGCGCTTCACGCTGCTGATGCAGGGCTATCTGCCCCCGATTTACCAGCGCGAAACCGTCCAGCAGCTGCAAGCGCTGCTGACCGGCAGCCAGACGGACGAAGCCGGTCTGCGCCAGATGGAAACGGACGGAACCCTGCCGCTGTTCAACGCCCTGCTGGCGCTGGAGGTCGTTCCTGATGCCAGCACGAAATCCACCGCCGATGATGTGACCGCTGCCGCCTTGAAATCCCTGAACGCCCATCTGTGCTATGAGAATTCCTCGTTCCTTGTTTATCGCGAGGATGGTGAGCTGATTTGGCATTTCTGGCTGTCCACCGACATGGGGTACTTCCTCTTGGACGTGCGCGACAGCGACTTGTCCGTGGTGGATTCCGTACAGATTCCGAACTTCAGTGCCCTGCGCGCCAGCATTCTGCTGCCCGTGCGCGTCTGGAACACGCTGGCGGAAGACCTTCGCGTCACCAGCTTCTACCGCGACGCGAACACGCAGCCCGGCATCGTCTACGGCATGTACGCCAATCATATTGTTCAGCGCTATGTTGATTTGTACGGTGCCAATATCCTGCGCTGGGATCAGGCGACGCTCCGTTCTTTCCAGTCCGCGATAAGTATCAGCGGCAGCTACGTCGGCGACTGGTCTGTTGCCTGCCTGTGTCAGACGATTTACCCCGACGTCCCTGACTACGCAATTTCTCAAGCGGTCGCGGCGGAATACGCTGCCCGTGCGTTGGGCGACGATGACTACTCCCTGCGCGGCGGTGTGCTGATTGACCCCGGCGAGGGCGACCCCATCTGGAAAGTGACGCTGGACTACCCCGACGGGCGCAGCTTCAACGCGGAAGTGGACTGCCGGACAGGCGCGATTCGGACGCTCCGCCAGCAGGACACGCGCGCCATGCCCTTCTACACGGACTACCTTGATTTCCCTGATGACGGGGAATACTGGTTCCGTAATTTTGTGCTGGATGAGGTTATCGAGCAAGTACGGACGCAAATGACTGGTCGATACGGCAATAACGTTTGATTGCATCAAGCGACGATTTTGCTATTTTTCTGACAAGTTTGTCTGGACAAACCGGCATTGCTGCGCGTATAATAGTGTTGCTGGTAGAAATTCTGCCAAGTTTCGCAAAAAAGAGGTTGGCTCCTATGAAAAAGTTTTTCGCACTGCTCCTGTCCATCATGCTGCTGTCCACGGCTGCGCTGGCTGAAGTCAAAATCGGTCAGGTTGAGTATGCCGCACATGGCACGTCCTGCTTCGCTGTGCTGACCGTCGCGATGGATGGCGACACCATCGTTGCCGCGCACATCGACGAGTTCCAGTTCATGGATGCCGCCACGGCGGAAGGCGTTCCGAACTCCGACGCTTCCTTCGGTCAGAACTATCCCGAAGGCAAGGTGCTGGCTTCTAAGGTTGTGAACGACGGTCTGTACAGCACCAACATGACGACCAAGGCGGGCGCAACCACGCCGCTGGGCGTGAGCTACAACGCCATCGAAGCTTTCGTGACCGGCAAGACCATCGCCGAACTGGAAGCTGCCATTGAAGGCAAGACCAAGGAAGAAATGGTGGACGCCGTCTCCAGCAGCACGCTGGTGGATACGCTGGGCTATGTGCAGGGTCTGCTGGCCGCTGCCAAGGCTGCGAACAACCAGACCGGCTACTACACCGTCTACAACAAGACCGGTGAAACCGTGAAGGAAGTCAGCATTACCATCAACGCGACCGGTGAAAAGTTTGTCATGGCGACGGACGTTCCGGCTGATGCGGTGAAGGTGATCGTCTTCTCGATGGACGGCGCGCTGGAAGGTCACAATGCGCTGACCTTCGCTTTCACGACCGAGAGCGGCTATGAAGGCTCTTTCGCGACGCTGAGCATCGAAACGGCTCCCATCACGATGCTGTCCGCCGATGCCATGACCGGTGCGACGCAGATTTCCTTCTTCGCGCCTGCTGCGGAGTAATTCCCCCTCGATTGCATCAAAAAAGCGGGTACTGTGTGAGGACGAAATCCTCCACAGTATCCGTTTTTATTTTTCAAATAAGAGTGCCAAGGTGGCGTAGATGAATGGTTCTTCACGGAATCTTGGGGGAAGAGCAGCTTGGAGGCGCGTCTGCGGACGCGCAAAGTTACTGGCAGGGA
>ENA-OYZH01000185-OYZH01000185.1-human-gut-metagenome-genome-assembly--contig:-NODE-185-length-15114-cov-17.954446_pt1 | contig 15114 bp, 9 predicted proteins | sample MGYA00244072_ERZ653468 | MGnify/ENA primary metagenome ERZ653468 (study PRJEB26926, sample SAMN06165161) | human gut metagenome | biome: ENVO:00009003; feature: ENVO:2100002; material: ENVO:00002003...
AAAAAGATGTCTCCTGCGAAAAGCCCGAATATATCGGGCTTTTTTGCTACCCAAAGGTAAACAAAAACGAATGAAGGCGAAATGGGGTCTGTTTATGACCGAACAGAAAAAGAATACTATCATAACAAGCGGCATCGCTGTACTTGCCGTGATACTGGCATATTGCTTTCGAATTGTGGGCAGGGGCAGCTTCTACCCGATGCTGTTTTCCTATCTGCGCAGCTTTATCTATATCGGTCTGTTCGCCGCCTGGGGGCTCTCCGTCCGTCAGCAGATCGTGCAAAAGCAGGTGTGCAGGTTTATGACGGTCACCGCAGTACTGCTCATCATATGGATGGTAGTGCGTTCGGCAAAGTATTTTATATTCTGGCAGCCTGATGCCGTCCGTTACCTGTGGTATCTGTTCTATCTGCCCATGCTGTTTGTGCCTATGCTGGCGCTGCTGATCGCCATGTCATTGGGAAAGCCGGACGAATACAAATTCCCCAAGGGAATGTCGATTCTGTGGATCATCTCCGGCACATTGCTTCTGCTCGTGCTCACAAATGACCTGCACCAATTCGTATTTACCTTTCCTAAGGACGCCGCCGTGTGGACAGACAAAAACAACGGCTACTCGATAGGCTACTTCATTATTGTAGGCTGGCAGGTGCTGTGTGCCTTTGCCGCACTCGTAATTATGTTTTTAAAATGCCGTGTGCAAAAAGGAAGGCTCCACTTTCTGCCCATTGTTCCTATGCTGCTGACGATCGTTTACAGCGTGCTTTACTATGCAGGTGCGGATTGGCTGCTCCACTTGTTCGGCGATATTGCCGCATTCCAAAGTGTGATGTATATTCTGACCTTTGAGTTTTGCATCGCCTGTGGATATATACATTCAAACAGCCGTTATGTGGACTTGTTTGCCTCCTCTGTGGGCACATCGGCAGAGATCACCGACAAGGACTTTACCGTTCGGTATGCAGCTGTAAACACTGCGCCTATCTCAAAGGAAACGATGAAAAAAGCCGAGCAAAGCCCGGTGACGATGGGCGGCTTAACCGTTCACACCATGCCCATTGATGGCGGCTATGCCGTATGGACAGAGGATGTGTCGGCTTTGCGTGACATCAAGGAGGACTCCGAGCTTCTTGCAGACGAGCTTGCCGACAGGAACGAAATGCTCCGTTATGAATACAAGCGTGAAGCCAAGCGCCGCAAGGTGGAGGAGCAAAACCGCCTGTATGATCTCCTGCGTTCCGCTACGCAGACGCAGATCGACCGCATTGCAGAGCTCACTAAGGAATACCGCCAAATCTCAAGCACCGATCCCGACAGTGCCAAAACGCTCCTTGCCGAGATCGCCGTGCTGTGCAGCTATATTAAACGTCGCAAGCATCTGACGCTCCTTACCGACCGAGATATTAAAATAGCGGAAACGGAACTCCACCGTGCCTTCAATGAGTCCCTCCAAACGCTGAAGCTGTTGGGCATCCGCAGCTCGCTCTATGTGGACGAGTCTCTTTCCATGCTCTCCGGCAAAACGGCGACTGCTGTATTTGATTTTTATGAATCGGTTATTGAAGCCGACATTTTGAATTTAACAGGCATACAGGTAAGCCTCATAAAGGCAAACGGCTTGCGCTTGTCACTGAATGTGTGCTGCAAAGCCGACCTTTCCGCTTTGGTAAGCGGAGACAATATCCGCTGTGAAAAAGAGGATGACGAGGAATACCAGCACCTTGTATTTGAAGCGAAAGAAGGTGACAGGAAATGAGTGCATTTTCTTCCCTTTCTGAATTTTGGCAGACCATGCTGCCGTTTATCATGCTTGTGGAGATCGTCCTTGAAATCGGGCTGTTTATGTATCAGCTTCTTCGCAGCAATAAGCCGGTGCGCAGCCTGCTGAGTCTGGCGGTCATGGCGGTGATGATCCCACTGCTATTCTCCGTTTCTCAGGCAGATCCCGATAATATCGGGGACGCATTTCTGCTGGACGCACCGTGGCTGATATTTGCCGCCGCCATTTTCCTTGCGGCAGTTCACTTTGCCATTGCTCTGCCGCGGGAATACCGCCGTAAAAAGAACGAGCTCTCGCCGTTCTCCATTAAGGAAGCAACCGATAAGCTGCCTATGGGCATCTGCTTTGCCGACCCGAATGGCAGGATCATCCTGTGCAACAACCGTATGCGCAGGCTCTCCTTTGCCCTTTGCGGCCACGAGCTGCAAATCAAAAGCGATATGGAAAATGCCCTGAGCGTGCCGGACAGATCCGTAACCGTCAAGGATGATTGCTACATCCTGCCCGACAAGACCGTCTGGCAGTTTCGCACACAAAATATCACCGTGGACAGCGATGACCGCTGGCAGCAGATAACGGCGCATAATGTAACCGAACTGTATAACGGCTACCAAAAGCAAGAGGAAATAAATGAAGAACTGGCAGAAGTCAATCGAAAGCTCAAAAAGATGTACGCTCGCATGGAGAACGATGTCAAAGAAAAGGAAAGCCTTGACCTAAAGGTCTATATTCACGATACCATCGGGCGAAGCCTCCTGACCATACGTGACATCATAGACAGCGGAGAGGATACCGAGCGAAAGCTTGAGGCGCTGCAAAATGCCATCGGTATGCTGGCAAGCAACCGTGTCACCTCTGTCAGCACAATGGACGAGGTAAAAAGAACTGCACAGCAGCTTGGCGTGGCTGTAAAAATCGACGGCTACCTGCCCCGTGATACCGCAGCCGAGGAGCTGACCGTTGCTGCCGCCAAGGAGTGCGTGACCAACTGCATCAAGCACGCAGACGGGAATGAGGTATATATCCGCATTGCCCAGCGCGGCGAACGCTATGATGTTACCATAACCAACAACGGCAAAATACCCACAGAGCCGATAAAGGAGGGCAGCGGCCTGTCAACGCTTCGCCGCAGTATTGAAAGCTCCGGCGGTGAAATGCATATTTCGCACAATCCACGCTTTGCTCTTCTTATTACGATTTCTGCAAAGGAGGTCAGCCTATGATAAACACCATACTTGTAGAAGATGATCTATACATCCAAAAGCACTTTGTCGATCGTCTTGCGGCAGACGGCGAGTTTCATCTTGTCGGCGTTTTCCGTGACGCCTTTGAAGCGGAAAAGCACTGCGACGCCACCGTAAAGCTCGTCCTTATGGATGTGCAGACGCATCATAAACATTCCGGTCTTGCCGCCGCAGAGCGCATCAAAAAGGCTTTTCCGCAAATCAAGATCGTTGTGGCTACCTCGCTTGTCGATCCCGAAGTTTTGCAAAGAGCCAAAATGGGTGCTGCCGACAGCCTGTGGTATAAGGACCACGGAACAGAGGAGCTGATGAGCGTGGTAAAGCGCACTCTGGCAGGGGAAAAGGTATTCCCCGATATCGCTCCGGCCATTGAAATGGAGGGTACGATGTCCGATGTCTTTTCGCCACGGCAGTTAGACATCCTACGCCTTTATATAAAGGGCTTTACCTATCAGGAAATTGCCGATAAGCTGGGCATCTCCAAAAACGGCGTTCGCTGGAACCTGGACGATATGGTGGAAAAGAGCGGCTTTGAAAGCAGAGAAGCGCTGGTTGCGACCGCCATTGAAAACAAGCTCATGGTAGTCACCTTAAAAGACGAATAAGCAAAACTGAACCCCTTGGCTGTACGGTCAAGGGGTTTTTCGCGCCCAAAAGGCAAAAATCTTTTGAAAAAAACGAGATCTTTATTCTGTTACTGGCACAAGTGCCAGTGACAAACGCCAAAAAATCAGTATAATAGATAGTGTAAGATTAGGATTGTGCTTTTAGAAGGTGGTGATGAATGATGAAAAAAATCGTTCTGGACATTCAAAGTGATATCCATGCGCACACCATGGAGCGAATGCTGATGCAAAAATTGGACGATTGCCAAGTTGTGATCTCCGAGTCGCCTGACGCAACCGCCGAGTGGTGCAAAACGCATCGACCTGAGGTGCTTTTAATGGAGGTCAAGGCGTATTCACCATGGATGTTCAAAGAACGAATGGCGATCCGTGACAAGGTAAAACGGAACACGGAAAACTGTCGTGTCATTCTCTTTGTGGATGATGATACAGACGAAGAGTTGACCGAAAAGGTACGGCAGGCAAAGCGCGAGGGTCTGATAGACGCTTTTCTCTTCGGTTCGGTATCCGAAAACTACTTTGCTTCGGTCATCGACAGTGTTTAAATCAGGCAACACAAAAAGCATAAAAATCTTCAAAATAATTATGAGGGAGGAATAATAGTATGACAAAAACGAACAAACGAAGGCGCATCGTCAGCGTCCTGTTGACGCTTGTGATGCTGTTCTCACTGATGCCGAGTATGGTGGTTCCCACCGATGCCTTTTGGGACGACTACGACGACGGCTTCGATTGTCCTAACTGCGACCACTACCATTTTGGCAGCGAGTATATGTGTGACTGCCTATTCTGCACCATTGAGTGTAACTACGAGTGCTGGGTCGAAACCCATTGTAACGACTGCGGTGTGTGCTTTGGAGACACGCCCTATTGGTGCGAGGAGTGCTATAAATGCGCGGACTGCATGGAGGAATCGCACTGCTCCACCTGCGCCAAGTGCTACATCGGCGAAGATGACCAGCTGTGCGGCGAATGCCATAAGGGTCCATGCTGCTCCATAACCATCTGCGACTCCTGCGGCTTCTGCGATGACTGTGCAAACGATGACAGCGACCCGATGCACTGTTCTCTGTGCAACAACTGCTTCGGTTCGGTGGACGAGTGCGTGGACGACGATGATACCGGCGTCATACACTGCATCGATTGCCACACGGCCTGCGAGCAGTGCGAGGAATGCCTGCTGAATCAGGAGTCCTGCGAGGACTGCGGCCTGTGCTTCCACGACAGCGATCCCTGCGAGGACGGCTGCGATCAGCGCTGCAAGGACTGCTGCCGAGATGCCGTAAGCGCTATGGGCTGCGATCATGACGACTGGTGCTTCAGCGACTCTGATTTTGAGGATCATTTGAAGACGGAGCATGCCGGCGCCGGACATACCCACATAGCCTCCGCCACCTGGGCGGCTGACGGAACGCAGCACTGGCACCCCTGCCGCTATTGTGACGATAAAAAGCTGAATGCCGCCAACCATGAATTTGACGCCGAGGGCGTGTGCAAGGTCTGCGGCTACATCAGCGGCAGCTCAATCGTCATCACCCGCCAGCCGAGGGGCGTCAAGTGTAAGACCTCTATCTACAGCAGCGGCGATTATGACGAAGAGCCGGAAAACGACCTGCTGTACAGCGAACATAACTGGGTCACCTTCTCTGTCTCGGCAAAGAGCCTGAAAGGCGACGAGCTGACCTATCAGTGGTATCAGAAGAATAATGCGAATCCCACGGCGGCGCCCTACAAGCTGCCGGAGACAGATTACTATGTGGACGTGAACACCCCAACGCTGAGGCTGTCGGTTTCCGCCGAGGCCTGCATGGATGACTACTCCTACTACTGCATCATCGGCAGAAAGGGCGACCCTTCGGACACCATGAAAACGGCGGAGGCAAAGCTGACTGCCACCCATGCCTACAGCCATAAGCAGGCGGGTGTGCGTGTGCCCACGGAAGACAGCGAGAAAACGCCGGAATACAAGGTCACTTGGGTCGATAAGCATGGGAATACCCATAACGGTGTCGTGGGCGGCGACCCGAAATGCGACGGCCACAAGCTCCCGTGCCTGTTCGAAGCAGGCTATTACGAACCGCATTATATGACCACCGGCTCCAAGGAGCGCATCTTCCCGCATACCTTTGTGCTTGACAGAAGCCGTGACGCGGTAGGCGGCGGCAAGGTCGATGTGCTCAGATGTTCCGTCTGCGACTATACCGTTCCTGTGAAGAGCCATGTCCATGATTACGGCTGGAACTGGGACTACACCGGCTTCGGCAGTATCTATGAGTATACCTTCAACATCGGCGGCTCGACCAAGACGGTGGAGCAGCTCATCATTGAATCTGACTATGCCCACCCCGAAAAATGCAAAATACCCGGCTGCGAGGAGTTCATCATGGTTCCCCATAGCTGGGGCCGCTGGAATGTGGTCAAAAACCCTGATACCGAGGGCGATAAAGGCGGCATGGAGGCTGAATGCAGCGTCTGCGAATACAAAGAGACGAAAGAAATTGACGGCGATTGGACAAAGGACACCGCCCTTGTGACGGTGAAAAATGGCCGGGCAACCCGTATGATCGTCAAGCCAGGCGACAAGATCAAGCTTTATCCCGATGATAAAGCAGGTCAGAAGGCCATCGGCTGGAAGGTGGAGTATCTCCGCGAATACAATGAGTGTGACTTCATCAGCGGTACGGGATTACCTGTTACTAAAAATTGGAACACCAGTGAGGCGAAGACCATGTTCAATCTGGTGACCAACGGCTCCGCCCTTGAGTGGGGCTGCACGATCCCAGCGTTCAGCGCCATGGGCGCCCCCGGCGGCGGCAGTTTCTTCTTTGAGCCTGTCTATGCAGGCTGTGACCACAGCGGCGGCACAACGGTGCTCAATGCGAAGGAGCAGGTCTGCGACCGTAAGGGCTATACAGGCGACACCGCCTGCGCAGACTGCGGCCATGTCATCAGTGCCGGTTCGGATATCTACCCACCTGCAAACGCCGGTCATACCGGTCCACTGCAGCCGCTGTACTACTACGGCACGGCCAACTCGGCAACCACAGACGCGAGCCATGGTGGCAAACGCTATAACGCCAAATCGGGCGACTGCCGACACCGCGCCTATGAGGGCGACTACCGCTGCACGGCTTGCGGCGGCACCGTAAAGGGCGAGACCGGCGACTTCAGGCATAGCGGTCCCCTTGAACTGCGGGATGTAAGAACGGCGACCTGTACAGAGAGGGGCTATTCCGGCAACCAGTACTGCTCATCGTGCGACAGGATCGCGAAGAAGGGCGTCTCAACCCCGTCCCTCCACGAAATTGCAGATAACTACAAGCTGATCAATGAGGTTAAGCCAGGATGCACCACCTCAGGCTATAGCGGTGACCAGCAGTGCACAGCCGGCTGCGGACAGATTATCCGCTACGGTCATGTCGTTAATAAGCTCAGCCACGACTGGGACGGCGGCAAACCTGCAAAACAGGGCAAGAGCGAAGGAATTCTCTACACCTGCCAGCGCACCGACTGCGGCGAGACAAGGTTCGTAAAGAACTCCGCTGCGACCGAGTTCACGGTCACGGTCATCAAGGGCACGGCTTCCGTTGCCGCAGGGACACCTATCACGGACAAGATCGCGCAGAACACCGTTGTGACCGTTACGGCGGACGCACCGGAGACCGGCAAGGTCTTTGACAAGTGGGTCGTGCTGGAGGGCAATGTCACCCTGACAGACGCCACCAAGGCAACCACCACCTTCACCATGCCCGGTAATGCTGTGAAGATTGAGGCCACCTATAAGGATGCGCCTCCAAGCCATACTCACAGCTACGGCACCGAGTGGAAGTATGACGACACCGATCACTGGCATGAGTGCGAGTGCGGCGACAAGGCCGACACAGCAGCACACAGCGCAAGCGACTGGATCGTTGACACGGCAGCTACCGAAACCGCCGACGGCACTAAGCATAAGGAATGCACCGTCTGCAAGAAGGTGCTTGAAACCGCAACGATCCCCGCAACAGGCAGCACTCATACCCACAGCTACGGCACAGAGTGGAAGTATGACGGCACCAACCACTGGCACGAGTGCGAGTGCGGCGATAAGGCCGACACGGCAGCACACAGCTTCCAGTGGGTGATCGACAAGGCCGCTACCAAGGAGGCCACCGGCATCAAGCACGAGGAATGCACCGTTTGCGGCACCAAGCGCAGCGAGAATACGGTTATCGACAAGCTCCCCGACAGCGGTAACACCGACAATACAGGCAGCGGTGATAATAACACCGATAAGCCAGGAAATGACGACTCCACCAAGTGTCCTCAGACCGGTGGCAGCAGCAACCACATCGGTTGGCTGGCTGCTCTGTACGTCAGCGGCGGTGTTCTGACTCTGCTGGGCGTAAGCGGCAAAAAGAGAAAGGAATCCAAGGTTAAATAAGCCGACGCTTCCGAAATCGAAATAGCCTAAACACAATAGGCGGTGACGGATCATTCCGCCACCGCCTATTTTCCTGAAAGTGGGCTTGGCAGCAAGTCCCTTTCCGAAAGGAGGCAAGCGACACCCACATTCTGACCATGTATCCCCAACCGAACGGGGACGGCGATCTCCGGCACAGTTTCAATAGCGCTCAGCAAGTAAAAAACTTGGTTGTAGCCCCCTCAACTTTTCGACATGGAAAGTGAGGGGGCTTTCTCTATAGCCTCCGCCCGTTCTTTGAAAACCGAATAGTACAGCGCATCCTTTTGTAGGGCGTAATTTTTTTGTGCCTAAAAGCAAATTTACTCACTGTCAAAAGCTTGAACTCACTACAAATAAAAAAATGGTAACACCAGCAGGAAGTTATTTTCCTGCTAATGTTACCTCATTTACAAGTATCACAAGATTTAAAGGGGAAATGATAAAGTCTTTGTAATGCTTATCGTAATTCTTGTAGCTTTACGCTTAATTCTTGTAAATGTTTTTTGGCTCTTTAGTTTGATAGCCACCATACATTGATGCACATCCGCAGGCAGCTATACCCATTCTCTTAGTTGCTCTGGCAATAAGGCTGGCAAGCAATTTCTTAAATGATCTCATTCTTATCACACCTCTTTTCTTTGATCTTCGCTGATATTATTAAAACTGCAATTAATAGATTTGTTAACAGGATCATAGATCCAACCGTCTGATATCTATTGATAATCGCCCCGCCAAACAGATCAAGCAACAGAAAAACTATCATTCCCATCGCTTTGAACTTTGGCTTTTTCTCTTTTTCTATAGGCTTATTTTTGTTCTCCACAGGGCAGAATACAAAAGCTATTATCTCTTCAAACACCACAAAGGCAACTATCACCCATATATTTATATATCCGCATACCTTGTCATTAAGAAAAGCTGTAGCAATAAATGTTGAACACATCAACAGATTGCATCTGAAATATGTATCTGCATGATACCCTCCGGTAATAACCCTGACAGCAATAAACACTGCCAAATATATTACGCTTTCCAGCAAATGCCCTGTTAATGCTCCCATAAGCAATACAAGCACAATGTTTAACATTGATGAGATAGTTATTTCTATGCCATACCGATAAAAATCCTGTACCTCATCTGCTTTGCCGATAGCTTCCTGCTCGGTCAAAAAATTAAGTATACCCGATACAACAAGATCCATAAACTACCGCCTCGCTTTTGTCTTACCCTAATTTGAATTTTACTAGAATAACAGCAATATGTCAAGCTTTTTGGAATGAGTTGCAGGTTTTTGTCACGAAATGCAGCAACGGTCCGGAACAATTAGTTCAGGACCGTTGTATCTGCCATCAATGTTACCTGACAGCAAAACATTCCCTCCGACTCATAGAAATCGCATCTGCCGTTATATTTTCTTGCTATCTCTCTGATTATTGAGGTCCCCAGACCATGCTGTTTTTTATCAGCCTTTGTGGTCGTAAGCCTTGGATTACTATCCATAACAGAATGATCTATTGAATTTTTTATCAAAAACGTATATGTATCCGTTTCTCGGTCGATCTTCAGATACAGAAATTTATTTGCGTCGTCGGCTATTTCCTTGCATGCCGTTATAGCATTCTCCAACGTATTGCTCAACAGGTCGCAAAGGTCAGTTCCCTCTATTCCCTCAAAATCTGAAACTGTTATACATGATATTTTTATCCCCAAGGAAGAAGCCATCGTTAGCTTTGCGTTAACGATAGCATTTACAATATTATTTTTCGTTTTAACATAGGACTCCGACTTCCCGATAAGGTCAAAGCTTTCTGAGATAAATTTTCTCGTTTCATCTATTTTTTGGACTTTCAACAGTTCATTAACCGTTTCATATTTGTCTTTTATATCATGCCTTAGTTTTCTCATGGCGTCATATTGCGACTCGGCGTTTCCAATAAACTGCTCAAGATACTGCTCTCTTAGTTTGACTATCTCCATTTCCTTGAGCTTCCGATTCTTTTTTATCAAAGAATTTATTATCCAGAATATAAGTATATTAAGAACAAAGACAAGCATATATGACAGATTTATATACAGCCTATGGCCATCGTCTGCCGAAAGGGACAGTTCATGTATTACCATAACGAGAGAAAACGAAATAATAAGCACTGCAATTATCGTCACCCAATCTGAAGCCGTATAATCATCTGTATGTTTAAAGGCCATCAGTATTAATCTAAATACAATGAATATAGAGATCTGGATCATTATAAGCGTCACAGATCTAAGCAAGCTTTGTTCGACCACAAGCTCCCTGAGGGATATTTTAAAAAATGACGATACAGCATTTAGTTCCAATGACGTTATCAACAAGATCGCAACCTGCGAGAGAGATATGGAAAGAAATTTCTTTACTGCATTGTCACTAAAAAAGCAAAACGCAAAAACAAGCAGACTTGCCCAGTACAAAGCACTTCCAAAGCCCTCAAATACAGTGAAATAATTAAAAGCAGTGACCAGACAGCCTTCACAAACGGCAAATATAACAGCCCATATCTTAGCCCTTTCATGAGATCTTGGCGTAAGGAATCTATATATAAACCATGTTTCCAGACCGCCCTGATAAAAGTTTATCAAGATCTCAAATATCGTCCACAATGTAATAGTCATCACTTTCTCCTCAGATATTCAGTCAAGGCGTCGTCAACTGCATTCTTATATCCTCGGCTCATGGGAAGCTCTGAACCGCTTTTGAAGATCACTGTTTCATTTGAACGGCTTATGTTAAAAACATATTTAAGATTGACGATATATTTTTTATGCACCCGTATAAAATCAAATTTACGATAAGCTTCTTCTATCTCGCCAATGCTATCTCTGACTGCAATAGTATCCTTATTATTTGCAAAATGATATATGATGCTGTGGCTATTGCTCTCTATGTAAGTTACATCCCGAAGCTTTACAGAGATCCTTCCCTGCTCCTTATTCTCCAAAACCACTGTCTTTTCCTGCTTCAATGCGTCCGTCAACTGTCCTGCTACCATATGGAGCCTATCCTTCATAACATCAGCGTCAGGATCTTTGCAGATAAAATTCAGCGGTCTGAAATTAAAGCTGTCATAAACCAGCTCCTGATGACTTGTCACAAAGATCACGAAGCAATTACCATTCTGACCCAGCTGACGCGCGACCTCAAATCCGGTCATTTCCGGCATATCAAGGTCAAGAAATATAGCCGAAAAAGGCTTTTTACCATGGCAGTAAAAAAAGCTCTCAGCTTTGGTAAACGTTTCTATTTCAGCCTTGACCGACCTTGATTCAAGTTCATTTGCCAGCATAGATTTAAAAAACTGAAGAAAAACAGCATTATCATCACAAACTGCGATCCGCATTTTTTCACGTCCTTTTATAACATAGTCTATGTACGATTTTATATTACCATAATTATACCATAAGGTCAAGCCATAAGGCGTTTCACAGCTCCCTGCGTCAAGACCACACCTGGCGGCAAACAAAAAAGGGCTGTTCTAACAGCCCTTCAGTCTGCCGCAAAAGTGTAAGACCAACGTCCCACTTATTTAGGACTTTTCCAACTTATTTCGTTTTGGATCCCTACACCTTAGGCTTTTTCATAGTAAGCGAAATACGCTTTTTCTTCAGGTCAACGTTAAGTACCCAAACCTTAACTACCTCCCCGACCTTTACGACCTCAAGAGGGTGCTTTATATATCTGTCGCACATCTGAGAAATATGTACAAGTCCGTCCTCGTGAACACCGATATCAACGAACGCTCCGAAGTCTATAACGTTTCTCACTGTGCCCATAAGCTCCATGCCCGGCTTCAAGTCTTTAAGCTCCATAATGTCGCCGCTTCTCATAAGCGGTGGAGGCAGCTCGTCACGAGGGTCACGACCAGGCTTTTCAAGCTCCCCTACTATGTCCTTTAACGTCGGTGCACCAATGCCAATATCTGTGGCAAGCTTCTTCATGCCCATTGCATTGACTTTCTCAGCTATCTGCTTTACGTCACCCATGTCCGCAAGGCTCAGCCCGCACCTGTCAATAAGCGCCTGTGCTGCCTTGTATGACTCAGGGTGAACAGCCGTGTTATCCAGCGGATTTTTTCCGCCACGCACTCTCAAAAAGCCTGCGCACTGCTCAAAAGCCTTTGCGCCAAGCTTCGGAACTTTCATAAGCTGCTTTCTTTCGGTGAAAGCTCCGTTTTCCTCACGGTAGGAAACAATATTCTTTGCAACTGTCATATTTATGCCCGATATGTATGACAACAATGAGTATGAAGCCGTATTAAGGTCAACGCCTACTGAGTTTACGCAGTCCTCAACAACGCCCTTTAAAGCCTCGTCCATTCTCGCCTTTGGCATATCATGCTGATACTGTCCAACGCCTATTGCCTTTGGGTCTATCTTTACAAGCTCTGCAAGAGGGTCCTGCAAACGGCGTGCTATTGATACTGCTGAACGCAGTGAAACGTCATACTCAGGAAACTCCTCAGCCGCAAGCTTGGAAGCGGAGTAAACGGAAGCGCCTGCCTCAGACACCACCATGTAAGAAACTTTCTGCGGAATTTCTTTGATAAGCTCTGCTGTAAACTGCTCCGTTTCTCTTGAAGCAGTGCCGTTTCCTATGGAGATGGTCGTAACACCATATTTCTTTATAAAGCCCGTCAGAATACGCTTAGCACGCTCTGTATCCTTCTTTGGCGGAGTAATGTAGATTATCGCAGTGTCAAGCACCTTGCCCGTAGCGTCCACTACAGCGGTCTTACAACCGTGAGCATATCCCGGGTCAAGACCAAGGGTAACAGTGTCTTTAACAGGCGGCTGCATAAGAAGCTGTCTGAGATTTGAAGAGAACACCTTTATTGCCCCCTCCTGAGCGTTTGCCGAAAGCTCCGCCCTTATCTCACGCTCTATGGACGGATAAATAAGTCTTTTATAGCCGTCCTCACAAGCAGCCGTAACAAGCTGTCCGCACTCTGACTTGTTTTTTACATATTTTGAAACGCAGGCTCTCTCCCCTGCGCCCTCTGGGACATTCACTGATACTTTCAAAACGCCCTCTTTTTCGCCTCTGTCCAAAGCCAAAACTCTGTGACCTGCTATCTTTCCCACAGCCTCGGCGTAGTCGTAATAGTTCTCGTACACTGACTCGGCGTTCTCGTCAGACGCTTTTGAGCTTATCACGCCTATCTGCGAAAACAGCGTTCTTATGTATTTTCTCAGTTCAGCGTCGTCAGAGATATCCTCTGCGATTATGTCCATTGCACCCTGCAAAGCTTCGTCTGCAGACTTTACGCCCTTGTCCTCGTTGATAAATTTTGACCCCTCGACCTGCGGATCGCATTTCTTATCCTGGGTCAGGATAAGTTCAGCCAGTGGTTCAAGCCCCTTTTCTCTTGCCACCGAAGCCCTTGTTTTACGCTTCGGCTTGAAAGGTCTGTAGATATCCTCCACCTCCACAAGGGTCTTTGCATTTTCGATAGCAGACATTATCTCGTCTGTCATTTTCTCCTGCTCAGTGATAGAAGAGATTATCTCGCCTTTACGTTTTTCGAGATTTCTCAGGTAAGTGAGCCTGTCAGCGATCTCTCTAAGCACCTGATCGTCCAACGAGCCTGTAAGCTCTTTTCTGTATCGTGCAATAAACGGTATAGTTTTATCGTCATCAAGGAGTGCAACAGTGTTGTCTATCTGCTCCTGTCTGAGCTTAAATTCTTCCGCAAGGGTCTTGTTAATATCCATGTTTTTACCAATCCTTTTTATTACTTTTTTGCGTATTATCACATATAATATTATAGCACTTTTTCGATAAAAACGCAACGAAAATGCGGTCGAAAACTGTCACAAAGATATTATATAATACATATAGGATCAATCAGAAAATTAATAAAAGCAGGCAAAAATGCACTTGAAAAAAGGGCATAGATATGATATCATAGAAGAATAAAACAGTATTCAGGAGTGTTTATATGCTAAATCAGTTTTCAAGAACCGAGCTTTTATTCGGCAAAGAAGCAATGGAAAAGCTCAGCAACAGCAGGGTTGCGATTTTCGGCATAGGCGGTGTAGGCGGATATGCAGTTGAAGCCCTTGCACGAAGCGGTGTAGGCGAGCTTGACCTTATAGATGATGACAAAGTGTGTCTAACCAACATCAATCGTCAGATAATTGCCACAAGAAAAACAGTAGGAAAATACAAGGTAGACGTGGCGGAGGAGCGTGTTCACGACATCTGCCCTGACATAAAGGTGAACACATACAAGTGTTTTTATATGCCTGACACAGCGGATCAGTTTGATTTTACTCAGTATGATTACATTATCGACGCCATTGACACTGTTACAGGTAAGCTGGAGATAATAAAGCGAGCAGACGTCGCAGGAGTACCTGTTATATCCTCAATGGGTGCAGGCAACAAGCTTGACCCTACAGCATTCCGTGTGGCGGACATTTATCAGACAAAGGTCTGCCCACTTGCAAAAGTCATGCGACGAGAGCTTAAAAAGGCAGGCATAAAGTCGCTTAAAGTTGTTTACTCAGAGGAACAGCCTATCAGGCCGATAGAAGATATGGCTATTTCATGCCGTCAGGAGTGCATTTGTCCTCCTGGTACGGCAAGAAAATGCACAGTGCGCCGTGATATTCCAGGCTCAACGGCATTTGTTCCGTCAGTTGTGGGACTTATCGTGGCAGGAGAAGTTATTAAAGATCTGGCTAAAAAATAATACAAACAAAGGACGAACCACAAAAGTTCGTCCTTTTTCAATGTAAAAGAAGTAAATAAGAAAAAAGAGCCATAGCAAAAACTACAGCTCTTTGGCTCCCCCTGTTGGACTCGAACCAACGACCCTTCGGTTAACAGCCGAATGCTCTACCGACTGAGCTAAGGAGGAATATGACTAAACAGAGAAGAATATTATCTTCTCTGTTTAGTAAGGTGTCGGCAGCACCCTATCTTACCAGGACGTTACCATCCAAGTATTTTCGGCGAAGAAGAGCTTAACTACTGTGTTCGGC
>ENA-OYZH01000224-OYZH01000224.1-human-gut-metagenome-genome-assembly--contig:-NODE-224-length-13872-cov-19.407107_pt1 | contig 13872 bp, 17 predicted proteins | sample MGYA00244072_ERZ653468 | MGnify/ENA primary metagenome ERZ653468 (study PRJEB26926, sample SAMN06165161) | human gut metagenome | biome: ENVO:00009003; feature: ENVO:2100002; material: ENVO:00002003...
CTTACAGCGTATAGCTGCTTAGCACATTATTGAATTATTAACGAACTATTGTTATAGCTACAATCATATTATTCCTCTTGTTTGTAGGAAGTTTATTCGGTAAAATTCCTGATGAATATGTTTATCTGAAATATTTTGCTGGCGCATTTTTGATATTGAATATTGCAAGTGCTCCAAGTTTAGCAAATTATAATATAATTCCATTTATATTGAGCTTAGCGATGATTCAGAAAGCAAGACAATTAAATAAAGATATAACATGAAATTTATTTATATTTATGGAAAAACAAAATAACTTGGCAATAGTTATCCCTGCCTATAAATCCACGTTTTTGGCTGCCGCCTTGGATTCCATTGCGGCGCAGACGTGTCAGGACTTCACGCTGTATATCGGCGATGATTGCAGTCCTCACAACCTTGTGGAGATTGTGGATAGATATAGGGATAAAATCAACTTAGTGTATAAACGCTTTGATACAAACCTTGGTGGCAAGGATCTTGTAGCTCAATGGGAACGCTGTATCGATATGACGCAAGGGGAAGATTGGCTTTGGCTATTTTCTGACGATGATGTGATGGAAAAGAACTGTGTGGAGGAGTTTTATAAAACTATCAAGGAAAAACCGAAGGCAGGTTTGATTCATTTTAACGTGAATCGTCTAGATAATGCAACAGGTAAGATTTCACCATTGCCTAAGTTCCCTGATTTTTGTTCGTCTAAATTTTATCTAGATGAGAAACTGAAAGGTCATTTGATTAGTTTCGTTGTTGAGTTCGTTGTGCGCAGAGACGTATTCTTCGACAATGGAAGATTTCAAAACTTTGACATGGCATGGGGCAGTGATTTTATCAGTTGGGTAAAGTTTTCGGATGCAGCAGGAGGTATTGTGACTAGCGACCACGCTAAAGTACTTTGGCGTAAGAGTAATGAGAATATTTCACCTGATAAGTCTAATCCAGTTCTTGTTAGGAAAATTCATTCGCTTATTTCCAATGCCAAATGGATTCTTGATTTTACTTCGCAAAAAGGTTATGGAAATAAATGGTTCTATACGAAGTATCCTTTGGGGGAAATTAGAAGAAATAAGGCCTTGCTGAGCAGAGAGCAGAAAACGGAGTTGTTAAAAGAGTATCGTGAGTGTATTCAACCGGCATTCGTGGTACGATGTGTTATTGGTTGGTTGAATTTATAATAGTAATAATATGATTCCTAAAAAAATCCATTACGTTTGGTTAGGTGGGGGAATGAAAACTCCAAGTGTAAAGCGTTGTATAGCAAGTTGGCGTAAGGTGATGCCAGATTACGAAATCAAAGAATGGAATGAGAATAATTTTGATATTAATTCCGTTACTTGGGTTTGTGAGGCGATTCAGAAGAAAAAATGGTCTTTGGCTTCTGATTACATCCGTCATTATGCCATTTATACCGAAGGAGGTATTTATATGGATACGGATGTGATGACTTATAAATCGTTTGATGAGTTCTTGAAGTTCTCATTCTTTACTTCTGTAGAAAACCATCCTGCGGCATTTCAGGAAGCTGGTGTGAAGATGGTTGACAATGATGGTATGCCATATGACACGACCAAAGGTGTTGAGGGCATGGGCTTGTTGGCTGCTCTTTATGGAGCAGAAGAGGGAAATCCTTTTGTAAAAGAGTGCATGGATTTCTTTGGTAGCAGACATTTCATTAATCCTGATGGAAGTTTGTATGAGAATGAAATCAATCCTGGTATCATGGCTCGCTTGTTGGTAAAGCAAGGATTTAGATATAAGGATGTGAAGCAAGAGTTACCTAATAATATGTTGATTCTTCCTTCCCATATTTTTGCAGGTGATCCTTTGAACCGAACCAAAGATTCTTATGCCATGCATTTTATGGATAATTCTTGGAAGGATAAGAACTTTAAATGGTGGCTTAAAGACTATCTAAAATCTTCATTGCCTTGGTTTTTCAGGAAATAGGAAATATTGTTAGAAATTGAGATATAGGGCGAAAGGTGCCATCCTAATTTATAAGCTACTTTTCGAGAGTGGCAGTGAGTAGCCCTTCTAAAATATTACTCTTATGGAACCAATATACATAGATGTTCACATTCATACATCTGATAATCCAGATAGTTTGAATACAGCATATGATTTAGATACTTTATTAAGTAAGGTAGATACGTGTGCAAAGGGTGCGCATTATCTGCTATCCTTTACGGATCACAATACTATTAACAAAGATGTTTATTTGAAAGCCTTGACTAAAAAAGAGGACAATACCAAGTTGCATCTTATTCTTGGAGTGGAGCTTCATATTAATAATTATGATACCACGCCTGCATATCATTGTCATATTTTCTATAAACCCCCTATAACAGAGGAGGTAATAGATGATATAAATCAGAAATTGGATGATTTGTATCCTAAAAAGCATGTTGAGAAAATGGACAATAGCATTCCTCATTTGGAGAAGATTATTCGAACCTTTGACGATTATGATTTTATACTCTTGCCACATGGAGGACAATCTCATGCCACTTTTGATACTTCCATTCCAAAAGGTGTAATCTTTGATACCACGATGGAGCGTAATATCTATTATAACCAGTTTGATGGATTTACGGCTCGAAGCAATAAAGGACTGGAACAAACCATCGCGTATTTCAAAAGATTGGGCATTGCAGAGTTTGTTAATTTAGTGACTTGTACAGACAATTATGAGCCTGTAAGATATCTAGAAGCTAAGGCTAAAGAGGCAAGCAAATTTGTACCGACATGGATGTTTGCTGAACCTGATTTTGATGGTTTCAGACTTTCTTTGTCAGAAAATACTCGATTGATTTATTCTATTGAAAAGCCTGAATTCTCTTCTGAATATATCCGATCTGCTTATCTGAATAATGAGAAAATAGACATAAATGTCAAGTTTTCTCAGGGTTTGAATGTTGTTATAGGAGGTTCTTCAAGTGGTAAGACTTTATTGGTAGATTCTTTGGATAAAAAATTATCGGGTATTGGGTTTGGTAATTCTGTATATAATAAGTTTGGTGTAGAGAATATAGATGTTAGTAATCCTTCTGGCTGTCATCCGCATTATTTGGGTCAAAATTACATTATGAAGGTGGTGGATGAAGAAACAACAGATAAAATAGAAGATATTGATATCATCAAAAAGGTATTTCCGTCTACGAAAGAACTGAAAGCAGATGTAGAAAAACAGTTGGCAAAGCTAAAAGCAGATATAAGTAATCTCATGTCTTATGTTGAAAATATAGAGGCTTTAGGTAATGATATTAATAAAATACCACAGGTTGGAAGTCTTATTCTGATGAGTAAGATAAAAAAGAATGTTTTTTTGCCTTTATTGCCTAAAAATAATGAACGTTCCAAAGTTAAATATTCATTAAATACTTTTAGAGGGCATAAGCAAGCCCTTAATGAAATAAAGTCCTTTATGGCAAATAATCCATTTTCAACTTTTGATGCTAATGTTATAGATCAAATTCAAGAGGAATTGAACAAACTCTATCATGTTAGCTTGATAGAGAATGATGTCAATGAAAAAATTCTTCTTGCCAAGCAAAATCTTGATGCGGAATTAAAGCAACAAAATGGAAAAGAACAGACTAAAAATCAAGAGTTCCAAAAACTGATATCATACGTAAAGGATTATGTTAAACTTCAAATCTTATTTAAGAAAAAGATTAAAGAAATTGCTTCTTATACATTCAATGTAAAGACCCAAGAGATAGAGTCAATGGGACATAAACTTTTCATTGAAAATAATTTTGAACTGACTAAGGCAAAGGTTCTTGAAGTATTTAATACTTTTCTTAAGTCTGATGGTCAAATCTCGAATTGGGATGGCGTGATGCCAGAAATGTTGTTTGTAGATAAGTTTAAAAAGAAAAATCCAAAGATTGCGACTTATGAGGAATTCATTAATAAGGTTTATCGTAAGTTCGAGGATTTGAATGTCACTAAATATAAGATAGTCACATCTGAAGGCAAGGCTTTTGAGGCATTAAGCGCAGGTTGGAAGACTTCGGTTATTTTAGATTTAGTACTTGGGTACGACAATGATATCGCCCCAATAATAATTGATCAGCCAGAGGACAATCTAGCAACGAATTATATAAACAAAGGATTGGTGAAAGCAATCAAAAAGATGAAATCGGAGAAACAGATTATTCTTGTATCACATAATGCAACGATTCCAATGATGGCTGACGCTCAGAATATAGTATATTGTCGTAATGACAACAATAAAATTATAATTCGTTCTGCTCCTTTGGAAGGTCATTTTGATGATAAATCGACTCTTGATGTTATTGCTGAGATAACAGATGGTGGCAAACCATCCATCAAGAAAAGAGTAAAGAAGTATAATCTTAAAAAGTATAGATCATGAAACTATTTTTCAATAAAAATGCGGAGGGTGACATCACTGCGACTATGCAAGATGGAACTACAACGAGAGAATTTGATTATTTGCTGATGTTGAAGCAACTTTTGAATAACAATGAGATTGAAGATCCTGAATTTACTAATATTGATGAGGATGAGCAAAATAAAATCAAAGATTTATTGTCTCAGATTCAAAATGCGATAAAGGAAGGATCTGCACAGACTACTGCTTAATAAAGATGATGAAACGAACATTAATCGTAGCCACCACCTCTTATGCAGGTATGGGGCCTTATGTGAGCGAGATAGTGAACACTTTCTCACCCCAAGACGATGTGTATTTCTTCTTCCATGACTATGAGGATGATTTCTTCAGGAAGAATGTGAAGAAGGAATTGCATGGGAAGAGTGTATTTTATAGGGAGGCAAATTCTCCTTTAGTAAAGATTTTGAACTTATTGACAAATAAAAGCAGTTACGATTCTAAAATTCTTCATTTTTGTTTGGAGAAAAAAATCGAAATAGTCCATTTTATTAATGGTGCTCCCGATAGAAACATGCAGCGTAAGTTTAAACAAATGGGTATCATCTTGTTATCTACAGTACATGATTTGGAAGCACATGAGATGGATAAGGCGTGGTACAAAATGTATCGCCAGAAAATCTTAAATGAGAGATTGGCAGAAAACTTCAAGGTGTCTGAGCGAATCATAACCAATAGTGTGGAGCAATTTACTAGGCTAAAAGGGATGTATCCAGGCAAAAAGGTATTTTATCATTCTTTTCCCTCACTGGTTACTAAAGAGATTGAACAAGGTAAGGTGATTCCTGTGGAAATGAAAAATCTGGAGAAACCTTATATCTTGTTCTTTGGAAGAATTGAAAAATATAAAGGTGTAAATAATCTCTACAAAGCATTTTCCGCTAATTCAGAATTAAGCAAAAACTATATCTTGATTATTGCTGGTAATGGTGAATTGGGTATAGATGGAATAGGAAGAGATAAAAATGTGCTGCTCATCCAAAGATACATCATGGATTCTGAGGTGGCTTATCTTTATAAAAATGCAGCTTGTGTCGTTTATCCTTATATTTCTGCTACTCAGTCTGGCGTACTCTCTTTGGCATATTATTTTGGAACTCCTGTGTTGGCAAGTGACGTACCTTTCTTTAAGAACATTATTGCTCCTAATCAGGCTGGTCTTTTGTTTGAATCAGGGAATGTACAAAATTTAGGCTCTCAACTGATGAAAATTTTGACAGAGGATGTATCTGGTCTAAAGGCTAAAGAGAAAGAATACTATTGCTCTAATTATGATGGTGCAGCCTTGAAACAACAGTTAATGGAAATATATGAATCACAAAATTAAAGAAGATGGAAAAAAAATCAATGTATTTCAATAGACTCAGACTCAAGTGCTTGAATAGTGCTGGAGTTGCCAGTCTCTTATATAGAAAGTTATTCGCTTTGTACTCATTTGTTTTGGGCTATGATATAAAATATTATACCCAAATAGGTGATAATTTTGAGATTTTTCATGGTGCAAGAGGTACTGTTATAAATCCGAATACAGTAATTGGCAATAATGTAACAGTTCGGCAGAATACGACTATTGGTGCAAAAGGCTTTCTTGATTCAGAAAAATGCCCATGTATAGAAGATAATGTAACTATCGGACCAAATGTTTGCATCATAGGTGATATAACTATTGGGCATGATTCTATTATTGGGGCTGGAGCAGTCGTGATAAAGGATGTTCCTGCATATTCGGTTGTAGCAGGCAATCCTGCAAAGGTCATTAAAAAGTTAAACCCAAAAACTGGGGGGGCAAAATTAGTATAAAAGCCTTCTCTCGTTTTGCTGCTTAAAAATGAGAGAAGACATGAACAGAAATAGTTTACTTTATAAGATATTGAAGCCTTGCTATGATGGTGTGTGGGATGCTTATTGTTGGGTAAGACGTAAGCCTTATATCTCTCAGGTTCGCCAAATGATAGATGATGATACTTCCATTATTACATCCAATTGCTTTGCTGGTCGTATCATGCAAGATTTGGGAATGAAATACAATACACCTACTTTGGGACTTTATTTTATGTATCCAGACTATATCGAGTTTTTGCAACATTTGGAATATTATCTTACTGAGGCGAAAATTCAGTTTGTAGAGCATTCCAAGTATGCCCTTGGCGATGAGCGTAGAGAAGAATGGACTAAGAAAAAGCATTGGTATCCTATCGGTTGGCTGGATGGTAAGGTGGAGGTACACTTTTTGCATTACTACTCGGAGGAAGAGGCCGCTACCAAATGGTATCGTAGGGCTAAAAGAGTAAATTTTGATAAACTACTTGTTATTGGTATGGATCAAAATTTGTGCAAAGAAAAGGACATGGTCGCTTTTAGTAATCTGTCTTTTCAAAAGAAAATGTTCTTTTCCTCTAAGCCTGTTCCTGGTAAGAGTATCGTGATTATGAAAGAATTTGCGGGAAAAGGACAAGTAGGTGATCCATATCGCAAGGCTCATTTATTTTATAGATATTTGATAAATCATTTTTTAGATGAAAAGAAAAGTATTTTCCTTTAATTCCGAGCTGTTTATGGTTACGGGAATTCAAAAGGTTTTTATGGATATACATCATGCAATATATGATGAATATGAGGCTAAAATTGTAGGAACTATTCCTTTCTCAAAAGTTCATAAGGATTTGGATATACAGAGGAAGGATTATATTAGATTTTTAAATCCTTTTATATTTTATAAATCTATCGTGATTCTTCATCAAAGAAAATTCTTACCTGTTTTTTGGTTGCTGAATCATGTTTTATTTCAAAGAATTTCTGTGGTTTATATTCATCATAATTTGTTCAATAATCTCCGTCTTTTATCTATAATGCCAAAGACGGTTGTAGCAATTTCTGATGAAGGAGTGCGAAATCTTCATGAATACTTTGGAGTTCCAAAGGAAAATATCCATAAAATATATAATTGTGTTGATGATGTTCACCCCGTAAAGCATAATGTTTATAGCGGTGGAATAGCTAACATCCTTTATCCTGGTAGAATTAATGATCAAAAAAGACAATTGATGTTAGTGGACATGTTGAAAGACAAATTAACAGACAAAGTTAAAATTTTGTTTGCTGGTACAGGACAAGATATTGGTGTATTGCAAGATAAAATAAAGGATGATACTCATTTTGAATGTTTGGGTTATCGCTCTGATATCTATGCATTATTGCAAAAATGTGATTTTATGATGTTGTTTTCCGGCCATGAAGGATTGCCTATAAGTTTGATAGAGGCAAATATGTTAGGTGTTCCTACCATTTGTAGCGATGTTGGAGGCAATCGTGAAATAGTTGAAAATGGTTCAAATGGTTTTGTCATAAATAAAGATGATTGGAAACAGCTGGTGAATACCCTTAACTCTCTACCAGATATTTCAGTAAAGACGTATCAAGAAATGTCGTCTATTAGCAGAAAACGATATTTGAAGTATTTTACGTTTGAAATATTTAAAAAGCATTATTTGGAATTGCTAAATAAATTGTAAGATAAAATGGAGATAAATTATATAATATTAGCATATAATCATCCTCATCAAGTAAAAAGACTTGTGAATCGATTGAATTCAAATCATGTAAATTTTTATATTCACATTGACCGCAAAAGTCATATCCAAGAATTTAAAGATGCTTTGTTGGGGATGTCCAATGTGGTGTTTCTTTCTGACGAGCAAAGGGTTGATTGCCGATGGGGAGATTTGTCTTTGGTGAATGCAGTACTAAATTGTTTCCGTAGAATTATAGAGGACGGAAAAAGTGGCTTCGTCGCTTTATTGTCTGGTCAGGACTATCCAGTAAGATCACCAGAATATATAGAAAACTTTTTGGAACAAAATATCGGTAATGATTTTTTGAGTATATATCCAATTCCTGATCCAAAGAAGAAATCTGAGAATGGTGGAATGGAGCGTTTTTTGAATTATACAATAGATTGTTGTAATGGAAAAGATGCAAGAATGAAGGCCAAAATCCGTCCTTTTTCTTTTAATTTGAAGACCATTGTAGGATTCTTTAGATTATTACGATACAGAAGATTTTTTTTGGGGTGGGCAATAAAAAAATGGTTCAAACCTCGTAAGTATCCTCAATGTCTAGCTAAGGTTTTTAACGAGTTTTGGTTTGTTTTGAGAATTGATACAATACGATATATATTGTCTTTCTTGAAGCAACACCCTGAAGTTTTGGAATTTTATCAATATACTCATATTCCTGACGAGACTATGTTTGGCTCAATTTTATGTGCAGATGAAGTGCATAAAAAAGCTTTGCGTCCAATGTGTCATTTGATAGATTGGAATACTAATCAGCATGGTTCTCCAAAGACGTTTACGCTTGAGGATATAAACTACATAACAACATCTTGTAAAAATAATCCAAATTTGCTTTTTGCAAGAAAATTTAATGAGGATGACAAAATCTTAGATTTGTTAGATAAGAAATAGATAATTTTGAGGTGTTGTTTGAACATCCGTATTAATTAATCTGTTTAAGCTAATGGTGGCTTTATAAAAAATGACTTATGGACAATACATATTTTATACTAAGCAATAGGTCTCTTTCTATAGAACGCTTCCAAATTTGTACTTGGAAACTTATAGGGAAAGATGCGTTTGTTGAATTGGGAGTAGAAATCAAGAAAGAAAATCTGCCAAATGAATTTGATGTATTCCTTGCGGTTCCATTTGCTATGAATGTTGTTGGTAAGTATAGTTTGCATAACCAACTGGCAATAGCTGATAACTGTAAATAGGCTTATGGTTTCAATATTAGTTTCTAAGATTATATCAACGGAAAAGTATTCCGTCAATCAGATATTTGAAACAAAGGGTAAGGTTTATACTTACCTCAATCCTGTATCTTATCTCACAGCTCTGGATAATAAGGAACTATTTGGTAAGATGGATGGTATTTTTGCCGATGGTGGCTTGCTGGTGAAAGCTATCAAATTGGTTTATGGCAAGTTGGTGACTCGAAGAAGTTTTGATATGACTTCGATGGCACCGGAGTTGTTCTCTTATGCAGAGGAGCATGGAAAGACCATCTATATTGTGGCTTCTAAGCAGGAGCAGGTGGAGAAGGCTGTAGAGATATTCCGTGAGCGGTATCCAAAGGTGAAGTTTGCTGGTTATCGTAATGGTTACTTTGCATCAGAAAATGAAATGGATGTAGAGGCAAAGCATATCGCTGAATTGAATCCTGACTTCCTGATAGTAGGAATGGGAGCTTTGATGCAGGAGAAGTTCCTGCTAAAGGTGAAGAATGCCGGCTATCAGGGTGTCGGATTTACCTGTGGTGGATTTATTCATCAGACTTCCAAGAATGAGATAGATTACTATCCTGCATGGGTGGATAAAACAAATCTCCGCTTTGTTTATCGAATGTGGAAGGAACCTCATACCCGTAAGCGTTATGTGATGGCAGGCTTGCTGTTTCCTGCAAGATTTATCGCAGAAAAAATCTTCGGATAGTCTTGTACAGCCAGTGAATGGGAGTGAAGACTACCGATATGGGAAGTAATATAATGAGTAGGAGCGTCGGTATAATATGACCGATGGCTCTTTGTAATTTATCTTTCATGCGTGCAAAAGTACAGGTTTATGTTGAAACAACAAAAGATTTTCTTTGATTTCTTGCGATTCTGCATTGGTTCTGCCAAGGAAATACCTGCCTCGGTAAAGGATGCGGATTGGAAAGTGCTATATGTCATTGCCAAGAAACAAGCCTTGCTTGGTGTTCTGTTTTATGGCATCCGGCGATTGCCAAAGGAGTTGGCGCCAGAGCAGAAGCTACTGATGCAATGGATGGTGATGGCGGAAATGATTCGGAAGCAGAATATCAGACTGTTTCAGGATTCCGTAAAAGTTTGCAAGAACTTCGAGAACAAGGGCTTTGCTAACTGTATCTTGAAGGGGCAGGGGAATGCGTTGCTTTATCCTGACCCTTACATGCGAACGCCCGGTGACATCGATATCTATCTCGCTGGTGGCAGAAAACGAGTGATGCAATATGTAAATAAGGTATGTCCGAATCAGGTGATGCGTTATCACCATGTAGACTTCCCGGTGATGAAAACTGCAATTGAAGTGCATTTTACTCCTTCATATATGTTTTTCCCTATTCATAATAGCAGGATGCAGAAATGGTTTAAGGAGATGATGGATTTGCAATGTTCGAATGTCGTTACGTTACCAGATGGATATGGGGAAATTACTGTGCCAATGACGAGCTTTAATGTTATATATATCCTCTCTCATCTCTATCGCCATGTGTTCACTGAGGGTATTGGCTTACGTCAATTAATAGACTACTACTTTGTTTTAGTGAAGAGTGAAGAACGAAGAGTGAAGAATCTGACGGCATTGCAACGTGAACTGAAATATCTTGGTTTATGGAAGTTTGCTGGGGCTGTGATGTATGTGCTGCATGAAACTTTGGGGGTACCTGAGGCGAAAATGATTGCACCTATTGATGTGAATGAAGGTCGTTTTTTGTTGGCTGAAATCATGCAAGGAGGCAATTTGGGTCAATATGACACTCGACTTGGAAGCAAGGAGAATGAAGGCAAACTTCATCGCTATCTCAGAATGAGTTTGCGTAACTTACGCTTCGCAAAGTATTATCCTACCGAGGCATTGAGCGAACCATTGTTCAGAACTTGGTTTGCTGTATGGAAGAAGATACATGGAATAAGATAATAGATATACGGGCGAACGGATCCCTCTCCCATTTTTTGAGCTACTTTTCGGTGATGGAGCCTAGTAGCCCGTTTTTATACAAATCGATTAAAATTGATATAATGAACGTAATAAAGACTGATATTGAAGGCGTGCTCATTATTGAGCCTCGCCTTTTTAGAGATGCTCGTGGCTATTTCTTTGAAAGCTATAGCGAGTGAGAGTTTAAAGAGAAAGTAGAGCCATTGGTGGGCTACAAGGTGGAGTTCTGCTAGGACAATGAGAGCATGAGTTCTTATAGTGTAATGCGTGAAGGTAGAGTGATTATCATACCGTCCTTCTTTATTGATAAAGCGAGCTGCACTCGGCAATTTGAAAGCGAGCTTTCATTGCACTCATTGGCATCGCTTTTTCCCATTAAAGAAGGTTTTTTCGAAAACCTACCCGTCCTTCCTTACCCTTAAGGAAGGCTCCACCTTTCTCACCAAGCCTCTCTTCCCTCAGGGACGAGAGGGTGTAACCGCCCTACTCGGTGCTCGGAACCGCTACGCTCTAAGGTTGGCGTGGCATCAAAGCCCTCGCCAGATTGTGCGGGATGGGACCGCCTGTAGTAGGTGGAATTCAGATGGGCAGGATGTACCAGGGCTCCCTTCGTACCTCGCTTCTGCAAGATGAGGATGGCAATGCCAAGGTAGGAAAGGTCATCTGCTCAACCATTTGATGTGCTGAAAGAGAAAATGCAGCACGCCAAAGTTTTTGGCTTTGTTGCCGATGAGGATTTTTGCATGATTCCTATCGAGGCTAAAAGTTGTGGTACTCATGTTATAGTATATGTTCATGGTGGTTCACTAGAATCTGTAAATGGAGGAAAAACCGGATAGTTCTTTAATGAACTGACTCCAGATGCAATAGTTGAAGCCATGAATAAGTTTGAGGCAATGGGGGTACAGCTATTTGCTACTGCTGTTTGTCATCAATGGGCTGAAGGATTCTCTGAAGAGAGATTCAAAAGAGAAATCAAGGAGTTTGTTGAAGAGAAATACGAGGAATTTAAGAAAAACGGAATAAATATTGATTAATATGATAAAAGCCTTTATATCACATAGTAGTGCGCAAAAGGAGTTTGCACAAGAACTAGTCAATACAATCGGTCGTGATTATTGTAAGATTGATTGTTTTGATTTTGAGCCAGCATATAAGTCTATTGATGAAATTTTTAAAGCTATAGATTCTTGTACAATCTTTGTTTTATTAATTTCTAAAGAGGCATTGGCTTCAAGTTGGGTTCAAAAAGAAATCTACAAGGCTAAAGACAAGCTAACTTCTGGGCAGTTGGAACAGTTTTGGCCTTATATTACAGATTCTTCATTGAAGTTGGATGATGTTCCTTCATGGATGGCTAAGGACGAATGTTTTAATCTGAAGTATTTCGTTAGTCCTGAAATGTTGAGAAAAGACATTGAGCAGAAAATTCGAAGATTGATTTGGAGAGAAAATCCAAATATTATGGCCCGTGAGACTACTATAATTGGTCGCAGTATTGAAAATGAAGCTTTTGAAGACAAAAGATTTTCCAATCGGGGTAGAAGCTTAAGAGGTCTTATTATCTCAGGAAGAAATGGAGTCGGTAAAGATGCTTTTGCTAAACAATGCCTGTATAAGTTGGGTAAACCTAAAGAAATTGAACCATATCGTATTTCTTTAGATGTTAAAGAAGGCATCGAAAATTTTATTATTTACTTGAACCTATATTGTAGGGAATACAGTAAATCGGAACTTGAAGATATTCTGAGTTCTGCACCAAAAGAAAAAGCAAACATAGCTGTAAAATTATTAAATAAGTTATATGATTCTCAGACTATTGTGTTTGTTGAGGATAACATGGCTTGTGTCTTACCAAATCGGGAGGTCTCAGAATGGCTTGTTGATGTCATTGAAAACCCAGAATTGAATAAACAAATAGGCTTATTCATTAAGTCTTGTATCTCGCCTAATTCTTATATCGAATCAGATTATCCCAAGTTGGCACATATTCAATTGCTTCCGTTAAACAAGAATGATAGAAAAAAACTTTTTTATCAGTATGCTGAATTTTATAATTTGACAGATATAACTGATAGTGATGTGAATTTCTTTGTTGATAAGCTGTTGCAATCTCCTTCTCAAATTTTGAATGCAGTTGAAGTTTGTGCTAATAGAGGAGTGCTAGTTGCCAAACAAGATATAGAGCATCTGATATTGTTGGGCACAAAGAAAATGAAGCCGTTGTTGGATATGTTTATGGTGGATGAATTGTCAAAGAATATACTGATTATCTTGTCTACATTTGAATTCCTTTCCTTTGATGTTCTTGGTAAAATTTTCGAGGAACAATATCATGAGCTTCAAAATGTAATTTCTAAAATGATGGTATATGGGATTGTTTCTACATTTGGCCCATCAGATTCTTTTGTTAGGCTCGATCACTTTATCTGTGATTATGTCAAAAGAAATAAAATAGCATTGCCTTCAGATTTGGAAACTTATGTTATGGAAGTTGCAGAAAACACAGTAACCACAGATGACATAACGGAAGATGTTTCTTTATATCTTTTTAAGGTTAAACGTTCAATTGTTCAAGGTCATTGTGACAATAAATCGTTCTTGATACCTTCTATTGTTATCAAGTCTCTTATGGATGTATATAACAATAGTTCGTTAATAATTCAATAATGTGCTAAGCAGCTATACGCTGTA
>ENA-OYZH01000243-OYZH01000243.1-human-gut-metagenome-genome-assembly--contig:-NODE-243-length-13333-cov-15.866772_pt1 | contig 13333 bp, 11 predicted proteins | sample MGYA00244072_ERZ653468 | MGnify/ENA primary metagenome ERZ653468 (study PRJEB26926, sample SAMN06165161) | human gut metagenome | biome: ENVO:00009003; feature: ENVO:2100002; material: ENVO:00002003...
GAGCCTTTGCGGCTTTCTCTGCCTTGTCAAGCTCTGTATAGTCTGCTGACTTGTATGCAAGCTCAAAAGCCTGTGTATGTGTTGCGATATCTGCTGAAATAGTTATTTCCTTGCTGAGAGGCTCGCAATCGTCAGCAGTTACCTCTACTGTGTAAGTGCCTGCTGTAAGCATTGCAGTATTGTTTGTTATCTCTTTTCCGTCTACCTTTATTACAACATTTTTCAGGTCAGCAGGTGTTACTTCAAAATCAACTGCATATTCCTTAGTTGGCAGGACAGGTGTTTTTCCCTCAACATACTGATACTTTGCACCGCCAGCTGTCAACTCGTCATAAAATTCTTTTGTTGTCATATAGTCATATGCTTTAGCCTTGCCTGCTTCTTTATTTGAACCGCAAGCTTCAACATTTTCTGTTTCTGTGAAATAGTTGTTTTTAAAGTCAGTTGTAGACGAGGAATCCTTCCCCACTATTCCGCCGAAACGTGTATATGGCTTTTTGGCTGAGTACTGTGAAAGGTCAATTTCTCCTGCAAAATAGCAATCACTTACAGAACCGCCGGCTACTGAACCAACGATACCGCCTACATCTGTGGTTCCGTTGCCAACCGGCGTGAGTTTTCCTGTAACATAGCTGTTTATAACCTTGGAATCGCCATACAAACGTCCTACGATACCGCCGGCGTTTGGTGCAGCATATACCATATCGCCTGTGCTTGAACAATAGCGGACTTCCGTTCCAATCTGCGCATATCCAACTATACCGCCCACATAAACACTTCCGTTGTCGCCTGAGATAGTTATGTCTGCTGTGTTCTCACAATATTCAAAAGTTGTGCCGTATGCCTGACCTACCATGCCTATGAAGCCATAAACATATTTGCCGTTATTGTTGAACGATACGTTTGACACACAATCAGAAATAGTACAATCACCTGCAAATCCTGCAATAGTGCCATAAACAGTATATTCGTTATCAGTATTTGTCACATCCAGATTTCCCTCTATAGTCAGACCTGATACCTCTGCTTCCTCGATATCGCCAAAGAAACCGACCAACAAATCTTTACCATAAATAGACGTAAAATCAATGTTTGAAATAGTATGACCGTTTCCGTAGAATTTGCCGCTGAAACAATGTTCAATATAGCCGTTTTCATCGAAAACGTTTCCGATAGGCGTCCATACAACACCTGTCAAGTCAAGGTCATTTTCAAGAACAACAACTGCGTCCTTATTCTTGTCATAATCTCCGTTGTTTACCGCTTTTGAAAACGCCAACAGGTCGTCAACAGTTTTTATCACCGTCTTATTATCGTCTGCAAATGCCGTTGTCGGCACAAACAAAAGACAGCCCGTCACCAAAAGACTTAAAATTTTCTTTTTCATTCTAATTCCTCCATAATATTTTTCGTTGTTGATATTTCTTTTTTACTAAGAACATAACTTTACACGATTATTTTAACACAGACTACACACTTTGTCAATAAAATTAGCACAAACGGTCAAAAATCTGCACAAGTGGTAACAAAATAAATGAATAATGCTTGAATTTTGCTTTGATGTGTGTTATTATATATTAAGAAATCATGTATAAGAAAGGATTTTTACTGTATGAGAGTGGCATTGGTAGACGATAATAAAAACGACCTTGCACATCTTCATGAATATATTTCCGAACAAACCGCTCACAGCTGTCAGATAGATACGTTTTCAAGCGGAGAAAGCTTTTTGTCATGTTGGCAGATGGGAGCTTATGATCTGGTGGTGCTTGATATATTCATGGGGGAAATGACAGGGATAGAGGTGGCAGAAAAGCTTCGTGAAACAGACAAAAACGTGCATATCGCATTCGGCACTTCAAGCAACGAGTTTGCAAGCGAAAGCTACGACCTCAACGCCTGCTACTATCTTTGCAAGCCCTTTCAGGCTGACAAAATAAAAGCCATGCTTGACAGGATCGGTTCTGATGAAATTGATCGTATGCGTTCCGTTAAGCTTCCCGACGGTCAGAACGTGATACTCAGAAATGTTATCTACATAGACTGTGCGTCACATATCGTGACAATCCATTGCACAGACGGCGAAAGCATAGTTTCAAGAAATTCTTTCGCTGAGATCGAGAGCATTTTTTGCAGTCATTCATACTTTTACACCTCCACCAAAGGCGTCATCGTGAATTTCTATGAGATAGCCCAGCAAAAAAGCGACCTTTTCATAATGAGCGACGGCACACATATCCCCATAAGCCGCCGAAAATCCAGAGAAACATTAGACGCCTTCGCTCAGTTTCGTTTCAGTGATCTGCGAAAAGGCGGTGAGCAGTAATGCCTCCTTTATACCGCCTTGTGGAAGTGGGCATATATTCCCTTCTGAATTTTCTGCCACTTATGGTGCTTGCCCTTTATCCCTTCCGGCATAGGCTTCGCTTTTCCAAAACAGCTACTGTGGGACTTGTTGTGGCTCTTTCACTGGTGCAGATCTTCTTAGGCTGGCAGGCGGCATTTTTCAGCACAAATGCAGGTCTGCTAAGTGCAGTCAGCACCCTGCTCTATGCGGCTTTTTACTTTTTCGCTGTGAAGGTCAAGGTCGGCAAAACAGGCTTCACACTGCTTTTGCTTTCAAATAACGCAAGCTTTATCGTCATTACCTCAAAGTGTCTGGAGGGCATTCTGTTCCCGTCACTTGCCTATGAATCATACCGCTGGTCGTTTTCCCTTTGTATGCTTATGACAGAAGCCGTGGTATGGGGGCCGCTTTTTATCTACATGAAAAAGGTCTACACACCTGCGGTGGAAAGAGAGCCGTCAGGTCTGGAGTGGCGCTATCTTTGGCTTATCCCATTTACGTTCTATATAATATGGTACTATACGCTCTACGGCAACTCTACGAAAAGCAGCTTAGAGCTTGCTCTGGAGCCAAAGAACACCATAGCTCTGTTCTTTATAAACGCAGGGGCGTTTCTGGTGTATTACATCGTAGCACGGCTGGTCATCGAACAGCAGAAAAATCTGCGGCTTCAGGAAAATAACCACCTGCTCGAAATGCAGAACCTGCAATATGACTATTTGCAGGATAAGATAAAAGAAACAAGACGCTATAAGCATGATGTCAGACATCATATCGCTCTTATGCAGGAGCTTCTGAAAAAGGGCGAATACGATAAGCTTTCGGAATATCTCAATTCTTTCAGGGATTCTATGCCCGATATATCCGAACGAATTTACTGCAAAAACACATCTGTAAGCGCACTTCTTGCATATTTTGCTCAAATAGCGGAAAGCAGCGGCATTGAATACAAGGTGAGCGCTGACATCCCAGATAATATAAAAATAGACATAACCGACCTCTCTGTGCTTTTCGGAAATCTTATCGAAAACGCCATTCACGGCTGCGTGTCTGACAGTGCAAAGAATAAAAAAATAATAATAAGAGCAAAGGCTGACAGCTATTCCCTCTGCCTGGCGGTGGACAACACCTTCACCGGAACTATCCTCACCGACCCAGAAGGCGGTTTCCTTTCCTCAAAACGCAAAGGCAAAGGGATCGGCACAGAGTCTGTCAAGAACATTGCTGCCAAATACAATGGCGTAGCTAAATTTGAATACGGTGACGGAATGTTTTACGCTTCCGTAATGCTGAACATATGAAAAAGGCGGAAAGCTCGCAAAGAGCCTCCGCTTTTTCTGTTATATATAGTATATCCGTTTTGCTGTTCTTAATTGTCGCTTATATCACACACTGCCACGCTTGTAACAGGGTCAATGTCAGAGATGTCAACGCCGTATTGATATGGGTTGAGTTCAAAAGTCTCGCTGTCCGTCTGAGCCTGCATTCTTTTATATGTTTCATCAAGCTGTTCGTCAGTGAGGTCAAAGCCGAACCACCATGTTCTGCCGTTTATTGTCGCTGATACGATTCGGTTTCTGTCTGTATTTGAAAGATACATAAGTGGCTTTTCACCCAGAGCGTTGCAAAGCTCGTTGTATGTCATGCCCACATAGATATTCTTTGTGATGTATGCACCATTGTAAAGCTCCACCCTTGTGACAGGCAGGCTTTCGTCAACATAGCCCTTGCCTGTTTCGGTATTCAAAGCCGCCCTGCCGAAGTGATACTGCGGAAAAGCCGAGCACTGATACATAGAATCATAGCCGTTTTGAACGAATGTTGGATAAACAAACTCATAGTTGTTGTCTGCCATTTTGAGCATATACCCCACTGTATTTGAAAACAGCGCCTCGCCTGGGTTGTCTGCACTTGGGAGGACAGCGCTTGTATTTTCGCCTTGCGTATCTGTAACAGGAGTATCGGTTTGCACAGGTGCAGGTGCAGTTGTCACGGCGGTGTCTGTTACCTTTTCAGGCTCGCTTGACGGCTCAGATATGCTGTCTGTTTCAGCTTTTGACGAACTGATTTCAGGTATCTTCTCTGATGAAGCGTCTGCCATACTGCTGTCAGAAAGGTCAAGGCTATCGTCATTTAAGCTGTCTGAAACACTGCTGTCATCGTGAACGCCGAAGCCGTTGTTGTTCACTCCACGGAGAGCCAATGGTATGCTCACTGCCACCACCACAGCCGCCGCAGTTCCCACTATCTTTATAGCAGCGGAAGAGGTTTTCAACGCTGTAACAGGTGAAGCCGCTGTCATTGCATACTTTTTCGGCAGAGCCGATCTCATCATTGCGCTCATAGGCACAGCCGCAAATGCGCCGCCCTCAAAGATACGCTCTATCTCTTTCTTTATCTTTGCCCTCGCCTTAAAAAGCTTCTGCTTGGCGGCATTCTCGCTTATCTCCAAAATCTCGGACACTTTTTTCAGCGGCATGCCGTCATAATAATAAAGTATCACCGCCGACCTCTGCTCAGGCTTCAGCCCCTCTATGACCTTTTTCAGACAGCGTTTAAGCTCCTTGCTGTCGGCATAATCCTCAGGGAGCATAACAGTATCGTCAGCATGGACATCCTCGCTGAGGTTTTCGTCATCAAGGCTTATGTTATCCTCTCTGCCCTTTTGTCTGAAATACATTCTGCACTTGTTGAAAGCGATAGAGTGAAGCCACGTTTCATAATGCTCAGGCTCTTTCAGCGACCCTATCCCCTCCATTGAAGCCAAAAAGCTGTCCTCGGTGATATCCTCTGCGGTATGCTTATCCCCAACGTTTTTCAGCACGAAGAAATAAAGCTTCTCGTGGAACTCTTTGTACAGCTTCTCAAAAGCTGTCTTTTCACCATTTTGAGCCTTTTCTACAACGGCTCTCAATTCATTCTTGTTCATTCACATATCCCTCCAAGACAAGTATGCGTATCAACCTTTTCATCTGCGCCTCTGCCTCATCGTCTGTCTGACGAGTTTCCTCGTTCATGGACCTTAGGACAAAGGCGATGACATCTCCAAGCTTTGCATTTTTCATTTTTATCTCCGTTTCATGCTCTCTCGTTTTTGCCCTTTCATATACTTAGTTGCAGTTATCCCGATATGGTTATCATAACATCACACTTTTGTATATCTGCACAAAAACGCACCCCACAGCCTATGAAAAATGCACAACCTTATGACGCATACTGTCTTAATACTCATTATACTATATTTATGTATATTAAGCAACTATTTTTCAAAACTTGCCATAATAGATAATTCACATATCATTTATAAAATGTTTCTTGTATCTTTTGTGCAAAGTGCTATAATCTAGTTGAAAATACGGAGAGAATTCCGTATAAAGTTAATAGATCAAACAAATCGGAGGTAAATCATTATGATGGGAAGACTCAGAGCAATGCGTGAGCCGCTCAAATATGTTCAGGGCAGAGATGCTACACTTAAGTTTCATGAAGAAATGGGCTATATGGGCAAAAGGTGGCTGTTTGTATGTTCAAACAGTGGCTACAAAGCCTGTCATGACAAGATAGAGAAAAGCTTTGGCGAGCTTGACGATTACAGACGCTATGAAGTATTTGGTGGTATATCAAGCAAGGGCGAGATAGCCAAAATGGAAGAGATAGTAAAGGCTGACAACATCGACACAGTAGTTGCAGTTGGCGGTGGAAGCGCAGTTGATACTGCAAAAGCTACAGCATACTACACAGGCAAGCACATTGTTATCGTGCCTACAGTTGCGGCAACAGATGCGCCATGTACAGGTCTGTCAGTAATATACAATGATGACCACAGCTTTGACAAATATCTTTTCTATCCTACCAATCCAGACGCAGTAATGGTAGACACAACAGTTATCGCAAACGCACCTGTAAAGTTCCTTATTGCAGGCATGGGCGATGCACTTGGTACATATTTTGAGGGCAGAGCTTCCATAAGAACAGAGTCCGCAAGCCTTGAAGGCACAGGCATCACAAGAGCAGGACAGGCACTTGCAAGACTTTGCTATGACACGCTGAAAACATACGGCAAGCAGGCAGTTGAGGCTTGCAAGGTACACGCAGTTACACCTGCCCTTGAAGCTATCTGCGAGGCTAACGTATATCTTTCAGGCGTTGGAGCAGACAATGTAAACTGTGCGGCTGCACACTCGTTCTACAATGGCGTAACATCATTGGGAATCAAGCACGCAGACCACGGCTGCTGTGTAGCACTTGGTACACTGGTTCAGCTTGTACTTGAGGGTGCGCCAAAGGAAGAGTTTGAAGAGGTACAGAACTTCTGCCTTGAAGTGGGACTTCCTGTCACACTCGAGGAGATCGGTGTAACTACACCTGAGCAGGTAGAAACTATCGCAAAGAACGCTTGTATCCCAGGCGAAACTATCCACAATCTTGCAGGCGACGTACAGCCTATCGAGCTTTATGACGCTATCATGCAGGCAGACGCAATGGGCAAGATAGCGCTGGGAAAATAAAGAATAGTGTATATTTAAAATGATATTGCCACCCACGGCTGATTTTGGCTGTGGGTGGTTTTTGGTGCGAAAAAAGGGGCTGTAAAAAAAGTCCCTTTTTTCTTTTTCTTACCCATTGGTTTCACTCATTTCGTTCTTTGATGATATTATTATACACCATTTAGCGTGTATTATAATGCTTTTAAAGTGAAAATATACACGAATTTGAAGTGCATATTTTGTTTATATTGTACACTTTACAAAAGAGCATATATGTGATACTATTATTGTGAGGTGATATAATGATAAGAATAAAAATAGATGTATTGCCGCTTCTTAAAGAAAATGGGTATAGCACCTATAAGTTAAGAAAAGACGGTATACTTTCCGAAAGCACCATCCAAAAGTTAAGAGAACACAAGATAGTATCGTTTGAAACTCTTGATTGGCTCTGTGGCACTTTGAATTTACAGCCGGGCGATATAATTGAATATGCAGAAACAAAATCAGCCGACAAGGAATAATCCCTGTCGGCTGTTTTACTACCTACTTAATCTTGATTTTCTGCCCTGCGTAAATGATGTTCGGATTCTTGATACCATTGTCCTTGACAAGCTTCTCAACAGTGGTCTTGTACCGCTTAGCGATACCTGAGAGCGTGTCCCCACGCTTCACAGTGTAAGTCAACACCTCTTGACGGAGCTTGCAGAGGGCTTTGCGGATACCGCCCAGTCAGCGGAATGTCAATGAGAGAAAATATCTTTACACATTTAGACAACGACAGGTCAGAAAATGCGATAATGCCGTTTGCCATCGGCAGAAAAACTGGTTTTTCAGCAACACAGCCAACGGCGCCAAAGCAAGTGCCGAACTATATTCACTTATTTCAACGGCTCAGGCGAATGGACTTGACGCAGAGAAATATCTCACGGAGCTGTTTTCATAGCTAGCGGGAACGATATTATTGCCTTGGACTGAAGAAGGCTGAGATCGAATACAATATGATCAGGTATGTATACAAAAATTTTAAATTCAAAGACAATCAATGAATATGACCCTGCAGGGACGGTGATTCCTTGCAGGGTCATATTTTTTTGGGGGAGGGTGCGGAGGATTTAACGGTTACGAAAGAGAGAAAATCCCCTGTGCAGGGTGGGCTGCATAGGGGATCGTATATAAATGGAGTTTTGATTTATTCCGCAACAAACTCATTTATTTCAGAGTAAATCGAAGAAAGTTTATTCAGCAACTTGGTAGTTTTTTCGTACTCTGATTTTGTAATACCAACACGGCTTATGAATTCCTGAATATATTTTTCTTCGTCTTCATCGCAAATATTGTCCGACAAGATCAACGCAGTAAGTTCCAGGACAATGATCTTAATTGTTCTTTTGTTACAATCCTTTTTGAGATCTTCAATACACAAATCGAAATTTCTCTCTTCTTCATATCTTGCAGCGATCTGCATTTCATTGCAATACTCATTGATGATCGCAATTTCATCTTCGGCTACAACATTATTAGCTTTTGCTGCAAGAATACACAGATCAAGAAAAATGTTTTTCTGTTCTTCATTTAAAGTATTTAAATACATAATAATCTCCCTTTCTCTTTAGTAATCACTTTCGACGTTATATGACGGTTTTAAAGTTCTTGTTGCTTCTCTCAAACACATACGAACTATGGCTTCTATTTGACTATCAACAATATTATAAAAATCATATGCTAGTTTTGAATCTATCCACCTATGCATTAATTTTGCTGTTTCTGTTACTATAGCATCAGAAGTTTGCTCATCACTTATAATTTTACAAAACAAACTACAAATATGTTCAAGAACTTTTGATACCTCATCTTTAGAATATTCTCCAAACGAATATTCTGTAATTAACTCTCCATTTCCAAAATCCTTATATTCGCTTTGGATAAATGTTTTAGGAGAATTAAATTTATTAAAAATTTCAGCATACTTGCTTATTGGATCAATCACAGGTTCGGACTTTGAATTGTATAATTTATCTAACACCTTGTTAGCATTATCAATGCTGTTATTGACCTCATTCTTATTTACCTTGTTGATACCATCTTGCTTTTCTGATTGTATAACAATTTTCACTTTGCACATTTGGTTTAAAAGACCGACCAGAAGCACAAGGTTTTCTGTCATAGTCTTTTGCTCAGCCGTGAATTTATTCCAATTCTTTACGCCTTTTATGTATATAAGTTCTTGCAAGACCGTAAGTTCTTTGGTGTATATAGCGTTTACTGAATCCAATGACGTTTGATACATTGTTGCATAATTCGTCAACTCTCTTAAATATGCACATATTTTCTTTGATTCTTTTTCTGTTTTTTCAGCCTGAGAATATGCTTCATCAGCTTTGTTGGATAGGTGTCCGCCGGTAAAACTGAAAATAACACCGCCAACAAGCAAACCAACGCCAAGCGTCGCTGCTCCGAGGATAGCTGTTCCTGCGGCAACTCCACCACCGCCGGCAGCAAGTGAGCCGCCGCCAATTGCTGCTAATGTTGCATTAGTGGCTGCCACACCACTAAGCGTAGAAATTGCTGTTCCTGTTGAAGCTGTACCAAAAGCCATTACAGCTGCAGTTGTAGCACCTGCTGCAGCAAAACCGCCTGCTGTACCAAGTGCAGCTCCACCAAGACCGCCCAAAAGCACTCCTGCTCCCACGGAGACTTGTTTGATCTCCTCCGGGTCATATTTAGGTATATCCACACCATCAACATTAGTATTTTTGAAAATTGGACGATTTTTGATAACTTCAAAGCAATCGGCAAATTTTGAAAAACTAGATACTATCTCAAGCTCGGTTTTGCCTAACTTGTCCATAGTCTTGGTTGATTTTTCTTGGTTCTTTTCAAAGTTTTCGACCGCTTTCTTTTGCATTCTTTCTGCTAATTCCAAAGTATCCTTGGCTTGTTTCATTTTTACTCCGCCACGAATACCACCGCCTAAACCTGCCACACCTGCAGCAACTGCCAAAATAATTGGGATTGGCATATTAAACACCTCCTGTTTTTTTCAAACTATTACAAGCTTTATAATTTTGCTCATAATATTCTTCCTTTGTCATTATATCTTTAAAGTACAGATCATAACATTCATCAACTTTGCAAAAAGTTGGTCTGTTATTATATATGCTGCAAAGATTTCCATTTAGATATTTGCATTTTCCCGTGCCGTCATCAAGCTCTTTATAAAGTTCTGATTTTCTGATGTTTCTACAGCACATACCACATCTGTCACACTTAAACATTACTCAAATACCAGAACAGCATTATCATCTTTCATAAATGAATCAAAGCTATCATATCCTTTCCACGGAATATCTATGTCGATCTTGTCATAGATCTCAATTAATCTTTCATTGAGCTGTTGCTGAGTTGTACAATTGTCAAGTAATGCGGTCGTTTGACTAATAAGAGTTGTTTCTCTTTTAAAGAGTTCTATATCTATCTTTTCTAATTCAGCCATATACTGAACAAGTGCTGCATTTACCCTTTTATATGCTTCTACCGTTTTTTCTAAATCACCGACAATACCAAGTCTTATAAGAATTTCTTTCAGCACTAATTGAATAAATCTTATCCAACCAACTAAATTCAAGTGCATAAAAAACTGTAGAAAATCTCCGCCAGAACGTATTGCAGCATCAATGCCGTCCATAACACATAATACACCATTTCCTACGAGCAACATAACTCTAAGTTCCGCATATTTTGAGCTTGGTATGCATTCTTTTATTGGTGCACCATATTGAAAGTGTTTTCTTAATGCCCATATTAATTTAATTAATAAATCTGTTATTACAACAGGAATTGCCATAGTTAGACCAAATCTAGCATCATATCCGCTTTGAAAAGCCCTAGTTGCTATCGTGGCTAAATCTTGTTTATCTTTTCCTGCTGAAAATTTTCCGAATTTACACAATCCAAAGAGTTCATAAAAAGGCATTACAATTCCTGTACCACGATTTCCGTTACCTCTACTTCCTTGTGCTCCTGCTATATCTGACATAATATGACCAAACCAATTTGCTATTCCGCAAAAGAGTTTAGCTATAAAATTTCCGCCACGAAGTTCCTGCGTTTCGACATCAATTGTGATAATTTTACCGTCTGCTATAAAACTTGATGTACCGGCAAACTGGTTTATCACAGAGAAAAACAATCCAATTATATCAGGAGAATGTCCTAAAGATTTCATATGGTGATTTTTGGCAGACATATTAAAAGCACCGTTAACATCTTGTGTGTGTCTTTGATCGTAATTAACACCAAATTTCTTTTCCAGAAAACCAATTGCACTATCAATGCCTTTGCCCTTTTCGTTACCATTCCAGCCTAACTTTTTTGCGAAAGACATTACGCATTTATCAACTTGGTTATCAGTCCATGTTTGCAATTTACTGTTTCCTGGAGTCCCAACTAAAAAAATGTCTATAAGCCCACCAATAGCACCACATCCCGTAGCTATAAGATAGTCGTATTTATCACATTTATCATTATATCTTATCAAATCTATATTCTCTTGATCCTCTTTTATCAAGTTATCATTTCCAAATTTATTTGCCATTTGGCATTCCTCCGTTACTTTCATACCTCATCTTCATCGCCCCGATTTCCGCCAGCATATCCTCCACCAGCGGTTTTGGCTCAAGGACTTTTACCCACGAGCCTTGGGAGAGCAGGTACATTATTATCCCCCTGCCGTAGTTGACCTCGGCAGTGATAACGCTCTTTGTGCCGTTCTGCTCAATGACTTTTGCGGTGGGCAGCCTGTCAAGAACTGCCTGCAAAGACAGCCCCGAAAACTCAAATGTTATCCGCACGTTGTCCCCTGGAAACATAAACTGATTTTTCTCACGCAGGTCGCCCTCGTCAAAGCTGTGCTCACGATCAAGCTGGAAATTCTCCCTGTGTTCAACAATATTTTTTATCCTGTCAATGCGGAAATACCTCGCCTTGTACTGGGTATCATCTGCCGCATATGCGATAAGATAAAAATAATATTCGCTGAACATTATCGCCGCAGGCTTCAGCTTCCTAACAACTTCGCTCCTGTCCATTTTCAGATATGTCACCGAAATGACCTTCTTACCATCAATGCACTGCACAAGACGCCAAAGATTGTTTATCACGCTGTCGCAGTCAGAGCGTACATCGTGATAATGATATATCTCCCTGCGGATCACCTCATCAAGAAGCTTTCGGTCATTGGCAGTGGTAAACTTTCTCAGCTTAGATACAATGGATAGCATATCTTCTTTGCTGAAACAACGTGCCCCGAGTATCACTTTCACCAGCGCAAAAAGCTCCTGATTTTTCAGAAACTCGTCGCTTTTAAGTATGTAAGCCCTATCCTTGTGCGAATATGTGACCTCGGCATTTTGCATAAGCTCCCTGTGTTCCGCAAGAAAATCGTTTATCCTTGCAACGTCACGACTGACGCTCTTTGATGATATCCTATATTCCTCCGCAATAAGCTTGTTAGAAACGACCTCGCCGTGCAAAAGCCGATAAAATATTTCAAGTACTCTGTCTAAACGCTCATTTTCCATTTTATTACCCCTCTTTCTTACAATTATACCACATTTGATTTTGAATTTGTTAAGCTGGCTGCTTAGTATAACGTTTTCAAAGAATATTTTTTTATTTTAACCAAAAATGTCAAATTATCGGTGCGGCAGATCATCGTATTTTGTCGTTTTATCTTGCTTTCAGTATAGCATAATTGCCAGACAAAGGTATGTCCGTTTAAAATTAGTTTACTTTTACATTATAACCCTTTTTAGCGGTATATGTCAAGAAATAATACTAATATAAGCGGTAATATCGTCACATTATATATTATAATAGGTATAGTGATACAAATCGACGAAGGGAGTAATAAAATGACAGAAAAGGATATCAGCAACAGAATTACGCAGCTTAGATTGCAAAAAAATGTGTCCGAATACAAGATGAGCCTTGCACTCGGACACAGTAAAGGGTATATCCAAAGCATATCGTCAGGACGGACGATGCCGTCCCTTGGTGAATTTCTTGCCATTTGCGAGTATCTTGAAGTCACTCCGAAGCAGTTTTTCGACGATGGCAGCAAAAACCCTGCCCTGACACAGAAAATAGTTGAGAGCATGTCGAAACTTTCGGAAAAAGATCAGCGATTGATGCTTGAAGTTTCTGAAAGACTAGGAAAAGAATAATTTTTGAGGCCTCGAACTGCAATATCAAAGTAAAAATAAAACAGCGTACCGCAGCCCCCTGCGATACGCTGTTCTCATATAAAATTATTTCTTAGTAGTAACACTCTTTGAAGCCGACCAAGCGCCGTAGTATTTCGTACCCTTTACAGTTGTGTATGAACGAACACGAACGTAATATTTCTTTTTGCCTGAAAGCTTTGAAATAGTCTTGGTGTCGGTCTTGTTGTTTGTTATGGTAACTTTCTTTGCACTTGTGAACTTTGAGTTGGTAG